>Ga0067045_1002416_pt1 | contig 279367 bp, 208 predicted proteins | sample TerdegcTABiofilm_FD_59184 | JGI IMG/M metagenome (GOLD analysis project Ga0067045, IMG submission 59184) | Combined Assembly of (Gp0054472, Gp0054536) Wastewater bioreactor microbial communities from Singapore -Terephthalate degrading... | reverse complement strand
CTGCGTCCGCGATGGACGTGAACGGCAACAACTGCATCGATCTGGTTGACTACCAGGCGTGGTTCCTGTGCTACAAGATGGCCAACGGCAAGGCCTTCGTGCCTCCGCCGCAGACTCGCCCGCGAACGTCGCTGACGCCGCAGGCCGCGCCGAAGCCGGCGCTGCAATGAGATGAACCGACCGGGGTGACCGGCGGCCAGGCGTCGCCGGTCACCCGGGTCGCCCGCTTCGGCGGGCGCGATGGGTTGTGTGAGTAGAGGACGGAACTCTCGATAGGAGGATAGGGTATTATGAGGTTAGCTCTCTGTTGTACAGCGTTGCTTGGGTTGCTGGTGAGCCCGGCGCTGGCCTCGGTCATCCAGGTCTGCGTCCTGCCCGCCAGCCAGACGGTTGACATTGCGTTGGGAACCACCACGGTCGATATCGTGGCGAACATCCCGCAGAGCGCACCGCTGATTGGCTGGGGCCTCGACCTGAACCTGGTCGGCACCAGCGTGACGATGGGTGCGGTCACCATTGGGCCGGCGTTCGACGCGGCGTATGCTCCGGACGGTGACGGTTTGGCGGCATTGACCAAGCTGCCGCCGGGTGAGATCTGGGGTACCGGGATTCTGCTTGCCACCGTCACCCTGAACCTGGTGGATTATGGCGTGACGTCGCTGACGCCGGGTGCCGATGATCCGGTGTTCGAGGGTCTGATGACGATCAACGGGTTCGTTCCGTTCGACGTCTGCACGGCGTATGTCAACGTCGTTCCGGAACCGGCTGCGTTGGCGCTGGCGGCTCTCGGGCTGATGCTGCGTCGGCGGTAACCAACTATCAGCCGGTCATTCCGTACGCGGGATGACGGCGAGTACAGCGGGCCGCGTTTCGTGGACGACACGAGACGCGGCCCGCTTTGTTGAAACGCCGTTCGGGCCCCGCCTGCCTGACATTCAGGCCGGGGTTGTTCGCGCGGCGGCGGACGGCGGCGCGAGCAAGACGGTGCGCGGGGCGGCGCTCGGACCGGTTCCGGAGCCGAGCGCGCGGAGTGGCTCTCGCAAGCTGTCTTGGATGGACGCGGAACGACGGGCGCTCGCGCCGCCAACGTGTGCTGGGATTTCTGACGTCTTCCTGTTTCGGGGCACAAAGGAACGTGTCCTTCTCATAGCTTGCAAAAGGCCCCGCGCGTGGGGTGATGGAGAGTCTGCGCGCGGTCCGAGCGAGACCGCGTTCGCAAACGACGCACGGCAGGGCTCGTTCGAGCTAAGGAGTCACACCCGATGTACAAGAGCTTTGGCGCGGTCGTGGTCATAACGTTGGGGGTGGCATTCGCAGCACAGGGAGCGGACTGGCGACTGGGACCGCGGGTGCGGATTCACGCCTACGGCACCGCGCCCAGCGTCTGGTCGGGAACCGTAGCCTATACGGTGGCGGCCGGCGGGCCGCTCATGTTTTTCGACGGGGTCAACTCGACAGAGATCTATGCGGGGACGCTGAACAACTATGAGCCCGTGTGCGCCAACGGAGTGATCGTTTGGCGCCGCTATGCGGGCGATGTGACGACCAACGAGGTGTACCGCTGGAACGGCCAGACGGTCATCAACATCTCCAATTCCCCGGGTATTTCCGACGTGCATATCTCAATGGGCAGCAACGGCGACGTGATGTGGAGCCGCAATCGCACCGACCTGATGTACTACACTGCGGCCACCGGTGTTGCCGCCCCACTGGGGGTGCGCGGGCGGCATCCGTCGCTGTACATCACGCCCGGCGGAACGCCAACCTACGCCTACCAGGACCCCGACACCCTCCTGGTGAAGTATTTCGACGGAACGACCACGCACGTCCTGGGGCCGGGGGTGGCCGAAGGTGCCTATCCGTCGCTGTGGGACGGAGCTGTGGCCTGGGTCGGCGTCGGTTTGGGCAGCGACATGAACAAGAAGGAAATCTTTTTCTGGAAGGGTGGTCAGTTGTGGCGGGTGACGAACGATGACGCGGTCAACGGGGTGCCGGACGACCTGCCCCGCGTCTGGAACGATCTGGTCATCTGGTCCCGCAGCCTCGGTACGTTTGTCCAGCGCCTGTTTCTGTGGGATGGGACGGCGACCGTGCAGTTGACCACTGCCGGCGGGCGCTACCCCAGTTTTCACGGCGGGCGGGTGGCCTGGACGGAGAGCGACGGCCTGTATTTCGCCCGCCTGGTTCTGCCGGGCGACCTGAACTGCGATTACCGCGTGGACGCCGAGGACATCCAGCCCTTCTACCTGGCGTGGACGGACCCTGCGGCGTACGCGGCCGCCTGGCCGGACTGTGCCGCCAGCAACGCGGATATGAACAACGACGGCGTGGTCGACAACCTCGACGTCGTGCTCTTCTGGCAGTTGCTCGGCCTGCCGGATTGCAACGGAAACTGGATCCCGGACAACGAGGACCTCGCGCATTGCGACGGAAGTGTCTGGTGCCAGGACTGCAACGGGAACGGCGTTCTGGATCAGTGTGACCTTGTGGCCGGTACGTCCCAGGACGCGAATGGCAACGGCGTGCCGGACGAGTGCGAAGGGGTGACGCTCTGTGCCGGTGACATGAACTGCGATGGAACGGTGACGTTTGCAGATGTCGACGGCTTCGTCGAAGCGCTGGGTGGACAGGCGGGCTGGGAAAGCCTGCATCCCGACTGTCCCTGGCTTAACGCGGACGCCAACGGCGATGGCGACGTGAGTTTCGCCGACGTGGAACCGTTCGTGGCCCGGATTGGCAGCGATTGCCGCTGACCGACGAGCGCCCGGCGCGCGTTATGACCTTGGCCGGGCGGCGGGGTGCGGCCCAGCGGGTTGCCGGAGGCTTGCGGGCGAATCTACGACATGCGTCAAGTCGGGCTACGATCGGCTCGGCCCCCCGGTTGCCGGAGCGTCGCCGCGCGCTCCGGCCCGTCGGTCATGAGCTCTGTCCACGTCGGTGGTGGGCGGAGTCGCGTTTCAGCGCAACTCCACATGGAGGACGTCGGCCAGCGGTTTGAGCGCGTCGAGCAGGCGGCCGAAAGCCTCTAAGTCGAGGGACTGCATGCCGTCCGACAGGGCGTTACGCGGGTCGGGATGGACTTCGATGAGCAGGCCGTCGGCGCCGGCAGCCAGCGCAGCGCGCGACATGGCCGGGACGTACTCGGCGCGACCGGTGCCGTGGCTGGGATCCACGAGCACCGGCAAGTGGGAAAGATGTTTGACCACCGGCACGATCGATAGATCGAGGGTGTTTCGGGTGTGATCGGCAAACGTGCGGACCCCGCGTTCGCAGAGGATTACCTGGCGGTTCCCGCCGCTGACGATGTACTCGGCCGCCAGCAGCCATTCCTCGACGGTGGCGGCCATGCCGCGTTTGAGCAGGACGGGCTTGCGGGCTTGGGCTAAGCGGCGCAGCAGGGAGAAGTTCTGCATGTTGCGCGTGCCGACTTGGAGCAGATCGGCCACGGCTTCCACCTCGTCCGCGTGCTCGGTGTCGAGGACTTCGGTGACTATGCCGATACCGGTTTCGGCCTTAATCTTGGCAAGAATTCGGAGTCCTTCAACGCCAAGTCCCTGGAACGCGTATGGGCTGGTACGGGGCTTGAACGCTCCGGCCCGCATCAGCCGAATTCCACGGCGTGTGAGGAACTCGGCCGTCTGCATCATAAGGCGTTCGTTCTCGACGGAGCAGGGGCCGGCGATGATGGTGAAGCCGTCGCCGATGCGCGTTTTGGCGACCGGAAAGACACTGGGCTCGGGATGGGTTTCGCGGGAGACGAGTTTATAGCCGACGGTAACCCGGACGACGTCCTCGACGCCGGGCATCATAAGCAGAACTTCGCGGCCCTCCGGGCCGCGGTTGCCGGTGATGCCGATGGCCGTACGCGTGGCCCCCGGAATCACGTGGGGGGTGTACCCGAGCTGACGAATCTTGTCGGCGACGGCCTCGATCTGCTCTGGGGTCGCACTGGCGTGCATCACGACGAGCATAAAACGCTCCTGTCTCGAACGTTGGCCCAACTGCCCGGCGGACGGCCCGGATGCTGCCGCCGACGGGGAGTCGCGTCGCGGAAACCTCGGTTTCCGCGCGGCGTGGTACTGGTCCCCGACGCGGCGAGGCAAACGCCGGCGGGGACTGGCGCAAAAGCTGCGGCGGCCCCTGCCGACAGCCGATGAGACAGTATAACATGGTATGCTATATGGGGCTCTTCGGTCAGCCTTAGAGGAACCGGCGATGCGGCAACCTGGCTGGTGCTTGATCGCAACATTTTTGGTCTGGTTTGCGTGCGTGCCGTGGGCCGCGGCGCAAGGCGTGCGGGCAGCCAACGAACTGATTTCCCGCCGAACGGTGCGGAGTTCGCAGTCCGTCGTAGGCGGGCGGACGATTGCCGCGGGACGCATTCGATCGCTGCGAGCCACGCAGACAGACAACTATATCGCCGCGCGCCAGACGTACGAGTACCTGCGAAGTCGGCGAACGGGCATGGACGCGCGCGTCCTCGGCGTGTCGCAGCTTGGTTTGTTCCGGAACCTCGCGGGGCCTTCGGGCGAGCCGTTTTCCTCGTTTAAGGATCGGACGGGCGAGGTGGCTTCGCTGTCGGGGCTCAGTCAGGCGATGAGTCTGCGTGTGCCGGTCCCGTACATCGGCGCCGGCGGGCTGCCGACGCTGAATGCTTTTCAGTACACGCCGCGGCCGGCGACGACTTCGTTTGAGGATTTCTTTGGACTCTCTCCGGCACCGACCCCGCAGCCGCCGGACTGGAAACCCGCCATTCCCAGCGTGGCGGCGGAACTCGACCGCCGAACGGTTGACCGCGGGAAGCGCGCGGAGCAGGAGGGAGTGGTTTTGTTCAAGGCCGGCACCGTGGAGACGCGGGACGCGCGGACCGGGCGCTTTCTAACTTGCCGCGATTGTGAGGAATCGCTGTTCCAGGCGAAACAGAAGCTGCTCTTCGCCCGCGACATCATCGGTACGTCGTACTGGCCGTGCGTGCTGCTGGCGCACATTGCTCTGGAGGAGGAGCGGCCGACCTTGGCCTTGGCCTACCTCATCGAGGCGCTCGAGCGGAATCCGCAGCTTTTCATCGAGGACCCGGCGCAGTTGCACCAGTACTTCGGTGACGCGCAGGGTGGTGGACGCTCGGCCGTGTTAGAGGCTCAGCTCCGACGTTACGTGCGCATCGGAGAGCTCAACCCCCGTTCGCCCCACGCGTATGCTCTGGGGGCCTATTGTGCGTGGCGTCTGGGGGACGCGACGCGGTTGCGGGAGATGTTGCGCGGCGCATCCGAGGCAGTGGGCGGCGAGGTGCCCGGCACCGACCGGGTGGCAAATTTCGTGATGGCGATGCTGAATGCTTCGGGCGGGCCGACCCGCTGAGGCAGTGGTTTGTGGGCGTGTTGCTTCGGTCGTACGGGCGGGGGTTGATTGAGGCGGATGCACGAGGATGAATCGAGACGGCGAGAGTACCGGGTGGCGGACCTGGCCGGGATGGTCCGTTCGGACGCGGCAGTGGCTCGGTGTCGGACTGCATCTGCTGCTGTTTCTGATCGCCTGGGTGCTCGCGTTCGGGCTGGCGTATAACTTCGGGGGTTCGCCAACGCTTGGCTGGCCGTTTCTGCGCGTGAAAGCCCTGTTCATGGAGGTACGCTGGCCGCCGCCGGGGGCGCCCGACTGGTTCCTGGAATTCTGCCTGCCGCTACTGGTCCCGGTGCTGGTAATCAAACTGACCGTGTTCGTGCTGATGGGGCTGCACCGGGCGTCCTGGCGATATGTCAGCTTGCGCGACGTATTCGCGATCGCACGGGCGGCCTGGTGGAGCTTCTTCGGCATCTTCGTCTTGTACTACGGACTTCAGAACCTGGGCTGGCTGGGTCTACACGCGCAGGTCTTCAGCGACCGCTTCCCCGACTCCGTGTTCGTGCTCGATTTTGCCGGCACGATCGCGCTGGTGAGCGGCGCGCGGTTGGCCGTGCGGCTGTACTTCGAAGAGGTTCGGCCGATGACGGAGGGGGTGCCGCCGAAGCTGCTCGTAGTGGGGGCCGGGAACGCGGGCGAGAACGTGGTACGCGAGATCCTGCGCATGCCGGTCATGCGCTATCGCGTGGTCGGCTTTCTGGATGATGATCCGGGCAAGCACGGAGCGCGCATCCACGGGATCGAAGTGCTCGGTCCGATCCGCGACATCAAGCGGATCTGCGCCGAATACGGGGTCGACGAGATTCTGATCGCGATGCCGTCGGCGACGCGGCAGCAATTGCGGCGCGTCGTCGAGTTGTGTCAGGGGACGAACCTCCGTTACAAGACGGTGCCCGCGCTCACCGACCTGATCGAGGGGCGCGCGTCGGTCAAGGAGATCCGCGACGTAGACATCAATGACCTGCTGGGGCGTGCCCCGGTCCAGCTCGACGATGCGGAGATCGGACGCTTCCTGCGCGACCGGGTGGTCATGGTTACCGGGGCGGGCGGGTCGATCGGCTCCGAACTCTGTCGGCAAATTGCCCGGTTCGAACCGCGCCGGCTGGTGCTGGTCGAGCGGGCCGAGCCCAACCTGTTCCTGATCGATCGGGAGCTGCGGGCGACCTTCCCGAAGCTGGATGTTGTTCCCTATTTGGCTGACGTGGGCGACGAACGGCGTATGGAAACCATCTTCCAGCGCGAGCAGCCCAGTACCGTGTTCCACGCCGCCGCGCACAAGCACGTCCCGATGGTGGAGTACAACCCGGGTGAAGCCATCAAGAACAACATTCGCGGCACGCGCGTTCTGGCGGACGTGGCGGCCCGGTGCGGGTGCGAAAAATTCGTTTTCATCTCGACCGACAAGGCGGTCAATCCCACCAGCATCATGGGCTGCACGAAGCGCGTCGCGGAAATGTACATCCAGGGGCTCAACGCCCGCACCCAGACGCACTTTGTGACCGTGCGCTTCGGCAACGTTCTGGGCAGCAGCGGCAGCGTCATTCCGATCTTCCGCGAGCAGATTGCCCGCGGCGGCCCTGTCACGGTGACGCACCCCGATATGGTGCGATACTTCATGACCATTCCGGAGGCCGCTCAGCTTGTCCTCCAGGCCGGTTCGATGGGCCGCGGCGGGGAAATCTTCGTCCTCGACATGGGGGAGCCGGTCCGCATCCTGGACATGGCGCGCGAAATGATCACCCTGTCCGGCTTCCGCCCAGATGTTGACATCAAGATCGAATTCTGTGGCGTTCGTCCGGGGGAGAAGCTGTACGAAGAACTAGCGATCGACGGCGAGAATGTCGCCCGCACGGCCCATCCGAAGGTCGGCATCTGGCGGAACATTCCCGTTGACTGGGAGCGCCTCGTTCCCGCCATTGACGCGCTGGTCGCCGACGCGGACAAGCTCACGCGTGAGACGGCCCGCAAGCGCCTGCGGGAAATCGTGCCGGAGTTCTGTCTCGAGCCGCCGCCGGTTCCGGCGCCGCCGCCGGCGGTGGAGAAGGCCCCGGTCGGTGCCCGCGTCGCGCCCGCGTGATCCGTTCGGGGGGCAAGCACGTGGCCTGCCGTTGAGCCGGATACTCCGCCGGGCGATGGAGGTTCGGCTATACTTTTCAGCATGGGTAAGCGAGTGCTGATTCTCGGCTCGACGGGGTCGATCGGGCGCTCTGCGCTCGAAGTGGCGGCTGCCCTGCGTGACGAGGTGACAATTGTCGGGCTGGCGGGGCGGAAATCGTGGCGCTTGCTGGGAGAGCAGGCGCGGCGCTTCAACGTCGGGCATGTCGCGATCGCTGAAGAGCGCTGGTTTGACGACCTGCGGCGCGAGTGTCCCGCGGGCACACGCGTGTGGGCGGGGGCGGAGGGGCTCGTCGAGCTGGTCGCCACCTGTGAGGCGGATTTTGTGCTGGCGGCCATCGTCGGTGCAGCCGGTTTGCCGGCCACATTGGCCGCCGTCCAGCGCGGGATAGACGTCGGGCTGGCGAACAAGGAGTCGCTGGTCATCGCCGGCGCGCTGCTGATGCCGCTGGCGGCGCAGACCGGTGCGCGGCTCATCCCCGTAGACAGCGAGCACTCGGCCATCTACCAGGCGTTGGGGGCGGGGCGACGGGAGGACGTGCTCCGCGTCCATCTGACCGCGTCGGGCGGCCCCTTCCGGGACTGGCCGCCGGAGCGCATCGCGCGGGCGACGTTGCGAGAGGCGCTGAATCACCCCACGTGGTCGATGGGCCCGAAGGTCACGATCGACAGCGCCACGATGATGAATAAGGCCCTGGAGGTGATCGAGGCCCGGTGGCTGTTCGATTTGCGGCCCGAGCAGATCAATGTGCTGATTCATCCCGAGTCGATCGTGCACTCGCTGGTCGAGTTCTGCGACGGCTCGCTAATCGCGCAGCTCGGCACGCCCGACATGCGTACGCCGATACAATACGCATTGACCTGCCCGCGGCGCGTGCCCGGGATCGCGCGGACGTTGGACTGGGCACAGGTGCGGGCCCTGCATTTTGAGCCCGCCAGTCGGGAGCGGTTTCCGGCGCTGGAGCTCGGATATGAGGCGGCTCGCCGGGGAGGCACGAGTGGTGCGGTCCTGAATGCGGCCAACGAAGCGGCCGTGGAGCGGTTCCAGGCCGGCCGAATCCCCTTCGGGCGGGTGGTCGAAGTGACGCGTCTGGTGTTTGAACGCCAGCGGGTCGTTCCGCATCCGACTTTGGAAGAGCTGCTGGCCCACGATGCCTGGGCGCGGCAGGAGGTAGCACGGTGCACGGAGAGGTAGCGAGTGCAGCGGTCGGCGGGGCACTGTTGTCCGCCATTCAGGAATGGCTGGTAAACAGCTATCTGTTCCTGAAGGTGCTGATCGGTTTCTCGCTGATCGTCGTCGTGCACGAGCTGGGGCACTTTCTGGCTGCCAAGTGGATGGGCATCCGCGTGGACCGCTTCGCGATCGGGTTTTTCCGGCGGGTCTGCGGATACCGTCGCGGGGAGGGCTTCACGTTCGGGCGTCGCCCGAATTACACCGCGGAAGAGCTGGCCGCCAAGGGCTACGGGGAGACGGACTATTGCCTGAATATCCTGCCGTTCGGGGGCTACGTGAAAATGCTGGGGCAGGAAGACATCCAGATCGACGAGCAGACCGGCGCCATCACGACCGGCAACGATCCGCGCGCCTTCCCGAACAAACCGGTCGGACAACGCCTGGTCGTCGTCTGCGCCGGCGTCGTGTTCAACATTCTTTTCGCCCTGCTGCTGTTCATGTTCGTCTTCATGGTCGTCGGCCGGCAGATGGTCGCCCCCTGCATCGGACACGTCGAACCGGGAAGTCCGGCGGCCAATGCCGGCCTGCTCCCCGGCGACCGCGTGCTGTCCGTCAACGGCCGACGCGTGTCCTCGTTCGACGACATCGTCAGCGCTGCCGTCCTCTCCGGCGATCGACTGCGTCTGAGTATCGAGCGCGGCGGAAAGCCGCTTGAGCCTGAGATCGAAATCACGCTCACCCGCCGCGCGAACGGAGAACGTGAGCCGCTCGGCATCCTGAACATGTTTACGGCGGAGATTGCGGCCACCGGCGGGCGCACGCTCGGGGCGGACGGGCCGCAACCCGGCGATCGGATCGTGGGCGTGGACGGCCGCGCGATCCGCAGCCCGTTCGAGATCGACACGGCGTTTCGGAACAGCGGCGGCCGCGCGCTGGAGCTGACGGTCGAGCGTGCAGACCCCACGGCCCCGGGGGGCAAGCGTACGCTCACGTTTCGCCAAAAGCCGCGACTGCTGCTGTTGCCACAACGGCTGGAGGGCGACGACGTCGCGATTCAGGACAGTCGGCACCTGTTGGGCCTGCAGCCGCGCCGCGCGGTGATCGAAGCTGTGCCGGGCAGTCCGGCGGCGGAGGCGGGGTTTGCACCGGGTGACGTGATTGCCCAGTGGGGCACGGTTGCCAACGCCACCTATAGCGACATTCTGGCGAGCATCTACGCGCACGACGGTCGGCCCATACCGGTCGTGGTGGAGCGGCAGGGACAGACGGTATCGCTGACCGTAACGCCGCGGCGGCCCTTCCGCTTGTGGGGCACCGCGGTGCCACGTGTGGGTCTGAGCTTCGGGACTGAGGAAGACCGCGTCGTGGTGGCCGACGTTGCGCCGGACACGCCCTCGGCCGCGCTGGGCATGCCACGCGGGTCAGAGATTCTCGCGATCGACGACCGGCCTGTGTCCACTTGGGTCGAGCTGGCGGAGGCATTGCGCGCCGCGGCGGGCACGACCATCAACGTGCGTTATCGGACCGGTCAGGACGAAGTCGTCGCGCGCCTCAGCGTTCCCAGCAGCCTTGTGAACGAACTCGGGTTGCCACCCTCGGCCGTCATTTTGGCGATCGACGGCGTGGACCGGGTTACGTTGCCGTCGGGCAAGACCGTCCAGCTGGCGTCGTCGTCGCTGGCGGTGCGGCATTTTTTGCAGGAGCGAATCGGGCAGACGGTGCGTATCCGCTACGTGCACTCACCAGCCGATCGCGCCCCGCAGGAGGCGGAATTTGTGGTGCGCTCCGACAACACGGACCCGTGGCAGATGCGCATCCAGTACGCGCACGAGGTGCTGGAGCTGCGCCCGCTGACGGAGCGTGTCACCGCCGGAGGCAACCCGCTGCGCGCGCTGGACATGGGCGTGCGGCAGACCGGGCGCATCCTCTGGAATATGTTCCTGATCGTTAAGAACATGGCCACGCAGAACCTGGGCATGCAGCATGTGGCCGGCCCGATCGGCATCTTCCGCTTCGCTTACGAGCAGGCCGAGCAGGGTCTTTCCGATCTGCTGTTTTTCCTGGCGTTTCTGTCCATCAACCTTGCGGTCATCAACTTCATCCCCCTGCCGGTGGTCGATGGCGGGCTGGTCATCTTCCTGCTGCTGGAGAAGCTGCGCGGCCGCCCCCTCAGTGCAAAAACCCAGGTCATCACCACGCTTACCGGCTTGGCCGTCATCGTCCTGTCGTTCGTCTTCGTGACGGTGCAGGATATCACGCGATTGTTCGGCGGCTCGTGACAGGTCGGCGCGGACGGTGTGCCCGCAATTCCCGCACTGCCGCAGGATGGCCTCCTGCGCTCCGCGGTCCGCGTCTCGCGTATCCCCGGCTACGCGCGGCGTTCACACGTGGCCGCCACGCCGGCGTTGTGCTCACCCGGCCGTTCTGACTGGTCCGCCCGGTTGGGCCGCGGCCACGTACTGTCGGGCCGGCGGTCCGATGTACCGGCTGCGCGGGCGGATCAGGCGGTTATTTTCCAGTTGCTCGATGATGTGGGCACACCAGCCGCTGGCCCGGGCGGCGACGAAGAGCGGCGTGTAGATTTCGACGGGCAGCCCGAGCAGGAAGTAGGCCAGCCCGCAGGGGAAGTCCAAGTTCGGGTGGAGTCGCTTTTCTTCCCACATGGTTTCCTTGATCGCCTGATACACCTCTAGCCGCCAGGGTTCGCCGCGCTCCGCGGCCAGCTCGGGGAGGCAGGATTCGACAATGCGCGCCCGGTGGTCGCCGTGCTTGTACACGCGGTGTCCGAATCCCATGATCCGCTCTTTGCGGGCCAGCATGTCGCGGATGCCGCGCCGGGCTTCCTCCGCCGACCGGAACTGTTGGATCAGCCGGCTGGCCGCCTCGTTGGCGCCCCCGTGCAGCGGTCCTTTCAGTGTGGCGATCGCCGCCACCACTGCCGAGTACAGATCGCTGAGCGTGCTGGCGCACACCCGCGCGGCGAACGTCGAAGCGTTGAACTCATGCTCGGCGTACAGGATCAGCGTGAGGTTGAGCACGCGTTCATGAAGCGGTGTGGGGGGCTGTCCGAGCGCGAGGTACAGAATCTGCGCCGCATGCGAGAGGCCCGGGTCCGGTGCCAGCGGTTCCAGCCCCTGGGCCGCGCGCAGGCGGGCGCCGATCAGCGCCGGGATCAGCCCGATGACCCGCGTCGCCTGTGCCAGTAAGCGCGCTCGTCCCTGGCCCTGGGATGCGTCGTCGTGCGCCGCGAGCGACACCGCCGTTCGCAGTACGTCCATCATCTCGACGTGCAGGGGTATCCGTCGGACCACCTCCGCGACCAGCGGCGACAGGGTTGCATGGGCGGTCAGGGCCTGCTGGAACGATTCGCGTTCGTGCGGGACCGGGAGTTCTCCGTGCAAGAGCAGCCAGGCCACTTCTTCGAACGACGCGTGCGCGGCCAGGTCGGCTACTTCGTAGCCGCGATAGCTCAACCCGTCCTGCTCGACGGATGAAATCGCCGTCTCCCCGGCGATCACGCCTTCCAGGCCAGGGAAGTACATTTCGACCGATTCGGACATGGCCCTCCTCACTTCTTTGATGTTCGTGCGGAACCGGGCGCGCGGATTTCCATCCGCGGCGCGTTACGCACCACCCGATCTACCGCGCTGACGATTTACGGCCCGTTTACTCGCGGTCCGCACGCGGCGTCCAGGCCCGTGCGGCCTCCGGATTATATTCGAGCAGCTCGTAAAGCTCCTGACGCGTCTGCATGTTCGACAGCAGCTCGCGCTGCGTCCTTTGGGCTTTCAGCGCCGTCAGGGCGTCGCACACCGCCTTCATGGCAATCCGCTGGAGCGTCACTGGGAAAATCACGATCCGATAACCCAGCGATGCGAACTCGTCGACGGACAGGTACGGCGTGCGGCCGAATTCGGTCATGTTCGCCAACAGCGGGACCGGAACGTCGCGCGCGAACCGTTCCAGTTCTTCGCGGCTTTCCAATGCCTCGGGAAAGATCATGTCGGCACCGGCCCGGACGTAGGCCTGCGCTCGCGCCACCGCGTCGTCGTAGGAGGTCACGCCGCGGGCGTCGGTCCGGGCGATGATGAGGAAGTCGGGATCACGACGGGCGGCGCGCGCCGCGGCGAGTTTCTCGCAGAACGCCTCCGTCGGCACGAGCGTCTTGCCGCTGAGATGTCCGCAACGTTTGGGAAACTCCTGGTCTTCCAGGTGCAGGCCGCTGACGCCGGCGCGCTCGAATTCCTGCACGCAGCGCGCCACGTTTTCCGGCCCGCCAAAGCCCGTGTCCGCGTCGACGAGGATCGGTACAGACGTGACGGCGGCGCAGCGGGCGGCGTGCTCGACCGCCTCGGTCAGCGTGGTGAGTCCGATATCCGGCATGCCGAGCAGACTGTTGGCCAGTGCGGCACCCGACAGGTACAGGGCTTCAAACCCCGCCCGCTCGATCGCCCGGGCGGTAAGGGCATTGAAAGCGCCGGGCATGACAACCGTATGGTCCGCCAGCAGGGACCGCAGGCGTGCCGCGCGGGAAATGCCTTCCGCTGACATGGCGCACCTACGGTCGCTTTTCCAGGGGCACGTACGACCGTTGCCGCGGCCCGTTGTAAATCTGTCGTGGGCGGTAGATCCGCGCCTTGGTGTTCAAATGGACTTCCCGCCAATTGGCGATCCACCCTGGCAGCCGCCCGATCGCAAACATGACGGGGAACATGTTCAGCGGAATCTTCGCGGCGCGCATGATGATGCCGCTGTAGAAGTCCACGTTCGGGTACAGCTTGCGCTCGATGAAGTACGGATCCTTCAGGGCGACCTCCTCCAGGCGCACGGCCAGATCCAGCAGCGGATCGTGAATGCCGAGCCGGGCCAGAACGCGGTCGCAGGCCTGTTTGATGATCTTCGCGCGCGGGTCGAAGTTCTTGTAGACGCGGTGGCCGAAGCCCATCAGCCGGGCGTGGGCCGTCTTGACCCGCTCGATGAAGGCCGGCAGCGGCTCGCCACTTTCGTGGAGCCGAGAGAGCATCTCGATCACCGCCATGTTCGCGCCGCCGTGCAGTGGCCCCCACAGTGCGCACACCCCGGCCGCCACGGACGCATAGAGCCCCGCCTGACTGGACGCCACCATGCGCACGGTCGAAGTCGAACAGTTCTGCTCGTGATCGGCGTGCAGGATGAAGATCAGATCCAACGCCCGCACCAGCTCCGGGTCCGGCTCGCAGGGCATGTTCGGCATGCAGAACATCATCGACAGGAAGTTCGCCGTGTAGGACAGGTCGTACCGCGGATAGTTGATCGGCAGGCCCTGCGACTTGCGATAACTTGCCGCCGCGATTGTCCGCACCTTGGACAGCAACCGGGCGGCGGATTCCTTGAAGCGCTCGTCGCGTTCCGGCTCGAGCACCGCCGGTTCGAAGCAACCGAGGGTGTTGATCATCGCCGACAGGATGGCCATCGGAGGCGCATCCGACGGGAAACCCTCGAAATGGTGCCGCATGTTCTCGTGGATGAACTGGTGTTCGGTGAGCAGACGCCGCCACTCAGTAAGTTCGGCGGCGTTGGGCAGCTCGCCGAAGATGATCAGGTACGCGGTCTCCGGAAAGGTGGAGTTTTCGGCCAGCTCCTCGATCGGGTAGCCACGATAGCGCAGGATGCCGCGCTCCCCGTCGATGAAGGTGATGTTGCTGATGCAGGAACCGGTGTTCGCGTAGCCTTCGTCCAACGTGATCAGCCCGGTTTCGGCCCGTAGCCGGGTGATGTCGATCGCGCGTTCGTTCTCCGTGCCGACGACGACGGGCATCTCGAAGGTCTTACCGTCGTACGTGAGAATTGCTTTTTCGCTCACGCTTGCCCCTTTCGTTCAAGGCTCTTAAGACCATCAATCACCCGATCATAGCGCGCTCACCTGACTCCGGCCGGCCGGTGGGAAGACAACGCCCGATGGAGCGCCGGCACGGCAGCCTAGACGTCCGGCGCTTCGAATTCCAGCAGGGGCGTCACGTCCGCGAGGCTTTCCATCGACATGGCAAGCTCGATCAGCCGCTCGGCCGTCCCGCTGCTGATCACGCCCGTAGCCTGCTGTCGGAACTTCGCGATCACCTCGTCGTCGGTCATCGGGTTGCCGGCATGGCCCCGCGGATATTTCACAAGTTGCGAAAGCTCTCGGCCGTCCCGCAGCCGCACGACCACGCGGTTGGGAATCCCATCCGGGTAGCCGGCGTTGCACTCTTCGGTTTCGACGATCTGAATGCGGTCCAACAGTCCCAGAACGGCCGGATCCCGCAGGCGGTCCTCGTTGAAAGACGCCTGGGTCACCGTGCCGTCGATCAGGGCCACCGCGACGCAGTAACCCAGACTGTGGTCGGCCGTCTCGCGGCTGGTGGGCCGCCACTTCTCCGGCTCACTGCCGATGATGCTGACCGCGGCTTCGAAGCTCTCGATGCGCACCGATTCGATCTGACGCCAGTCGCCGATCTGCTCGCGGAGCCGCAGGGCGGCATCGATGGCGGACTGGGCGTGATACTCGGCGGGCCAAAACTTGATATGCGTCCTGCGAATCATCCAGTCGTCGGGTCCGGCCGCCCAGTGCAGCTCGAACGGTCCTGTGACCATGCGGAACAGTCCCTTCGGCCCCTCGAAGATCTCCGCGGGCCCAGTAAGTCCTTCCCACGCCAGCCGGGCGGCGAAAATGCCGTTCCGGGCCGCATTCGAGAACGCGCACGCTTTCCAGTCGGAGATCTGACCGGTCCGGGTCTGCCGCGTGGCAAAGTTGCACACGCCGGCCAGTCCTAGCGCGTGCACCGTTTGTGGGACGGTCAAACGGTACAGCCACCCGGCCAGCAAAGCGGTCGACAAGGCGCCGTAGTACACGTGGTCCCACCCGTGTGCCCGCAGCGACGCGGCGTCGCACAGCCGGCACTGAAGCTCATACCCCAGCACGATCGCCGTAATCACGTCGCGCCCGGTCGCGCCCACCTCCTGCCCGACGGCCAAGGCGGCGGGAATGTTGTCGCTCGGGTGGGCAGGCTCGCGGCTCAGGTATGTATCATTGAAGTCCAGATATCGCACCAAGGCCCCGTTGCTGAAGGCGGCGAGCTCCGCCGTTGTGCGGTGCTTGGAACCGAGCAGGCTGGCGCCATCGGCCACTGGTACTGTTCTGGCGACTGCGCGAGTGACGCGTGCGGGCCGACTGTTCCACGCGCCGAGCGCGCACCCGAGCGAGTCCAGAACCCGGCGTTTAGCCTCGTGAACGACTTGCGGCGACAAGCACGCGAAGGACGTTTGATGCGCCCACTGAGCAATTCGATGTGCCAGAGTTTCCATCGCGCCGCCCTCGGCTCGCGCCCGACCGCCTGATTCTGGCAAGGCCGGCCCGGTCTTGCAACGTTTCGGTCTGTGCATGAGGGGGGTGTTCCGCGCGACAGGGCCGGGAGGTCGCTCCGGGCGGCCCCGTGACCGCGCCCGGACGAAGGGGGCGACCGAAGTTTGGGCAACAATCATGCCGGCTGAGCGTTCTACTTGTAGCAAGAGGCGAGCGCTGGGCCTTGCCGGTCATACGCAGAGCCTCCTGGGCAGGGTCGGCGTTGGACCATGAAAGTGAGCGATTTCCTCGATTTGGCAGATGCAAGGAGAAGATCATGAGGTTCAAGTATCCACTTGGTATTTCAGTTCTTATCGCGCTACTGGCTGTTCCGTTCCTCATGGCTCAGGTAGGCGGCCCTCCGGAAGGCGGTCGGCCGGGACGGGGGCGGATGCCCGGTGGACCGGCACCGATGTGGTCGCCGGAGGAAATGGCGCGTCGCTTGGCGGAGAACCTGCAACTTACCCCCGAACAGCAAACCCAGTACGACGAGATTGTCGCAAAGTACGCAGACAAATGGGGCGAGGCCTCCGGGCAGTCTGAAGAGATGGCGCGTTTGCGGGAGCAGTTCCGCCAGGCACGGCAGGCCGGCGATGATGCCACAGCGGAGGAGCTCGGACGGCAGATGCGTGAGCTCGGCGGTGCGCGCATGCAAGTGTTCCGCGATTTCCTGAACGAGGTGCGCCCCATCCTTACGGAAGACCAACGCGCCCGCCTGGATGAGTTCCGTGAGTCTTGGCGAGCCCGGGGGCGCGGGATGGCGGAAGAATTCGGCCGTTGGCGCGAGATGATCCGACAGGTGCGCTCCGAGCTGCAATTGACGGACGAGCAGAATGCACGCTTTGATGAGCTGTTGGCCGAACACCGGGCCACCATGGCTTCCCGCCGGGAGGAACTACGCCCGCTGCGGGAAGAGCTGCGCCAGGCGCGGCGCGCCGGCGACGAACAGCGGGTGGCGGAGCTGGAGGAGGAGCTTCGGCAGCAGGGGCCGCCCTTCGACAACATCGAGGAGCTGTTCGAGAAGTTTGAGCCTGTGCTGACGGATGAGCAGAAGGCGAAGCTCGCGGACCTGAAGGAGCGTTTCGCATTCGGGGGACAGGCCGTCAACGACGTACGTGAGGTGTTGCAGGCCGCCCGACGGCTGGACCTGCGGCCGGACCAGCGGCAGCGGATACGCGAAATAACTGATCGGGCCAGTACATCGGCTCGTCGGGCGCGAGACAGGGCGGCCCGAGCCAAACTGGCGGCCGACGTGAAACAGCAGATTCTCGCGGTGCTTGACGCGGACCAGGTGTCGCGTTTCGAAGAGCTCCTGTCGCGTGCGGCCCGCCCAGCTTCTCGCCGTGGGGCCGGAATGCGGGGGGATGAAGACAACCCGCCCGCTTCCCCGGATCATCCGCGCCGTGAGCGTGCACGGCCATAATGAAAACCGGGCGACCGTCTGGCGCGCGGGGCGCGCCAGACGGCCGCGCCACGGCTGGTTCGGCGCTATGGTGAAGCGGGGGGCTTGACTTCCTAACATAAACCTAATATCTTGTGCCCTGGGCCGCCCCTCTATGGAGCCGGCACGATGGGCGCAGTCGATAATCCGCCCAACCCGTTTGTGCGTCGGCGCTGTCAGTACGAAGCCGCCCCGCGGGCCGCCATGGTTGTCCGCGAAGAACGCGCGGCCAGCGTTCTGACGACGAATCGCAGCCCGGATATCCCGTACCGCTGGTCGGTTAACCCCTATCGTGGCTGTCAGCACGGCTGTGCGTACTGTTACGCCCGGCGTACGCACGAGTACCTTGATCTCGGGGCGGGCAGCGACTTCGAGAACTGCCTGACCGTCAAGACCAATGCGCCGGAGCTGCTCGACGCCGCTCTCGCCAGCCGCCGGTGGTCGTATGACTGGGTGGCTTTTTCCGGTGTGACAGACTGTTACCAGCCGTTGGAAGAGCGGTACGGGGTGACGCGGGAGTGCCTGAAGGTGTGCGTCAAGCACGCCAATCCCGTCAGCGTGGTGACCAAGTCGCCCCTTGTACTGCGGGATGTGGACTTGTTGGCGGAGTTGCATCGGCGTCGGGGGGCGTCGGTTCTGCTGTCGATTACGTTTGCCGACGATGACCTGGCGCGTCGCATCGAGCCCGGCGCGCCGCCACCCACAGCCCGATTCGATGCGCTGCGGCGGCTGAGCGAGGCGGGCGTGCCGGTGGGGGTTCTGCTGGCACCGATTATTCCGGGGTTGAACGATCGGAGCATCCCCGAGGTGTTGCGGCGTGCGGCGGAGTGCGGGGCGACCTGTGCTACGTACGCACCGGTGCGTCTGCCGGGGAGTGTTGCGCCGGTGTTCCTGTCGCACTTGCGCCGGGAGATGGGACAGGCGGCTCCGCGCGTCGAGGCCCGGATTCGGGATATGCGGGATGGTCTGCTGAACAACCCGCAGTTCGGCCGCCGGATGGTCGGGAGCGGGCCGTACTGGGAGAGCGTCGAGCGATTGTTCGAGGTGGTGGCGACGCGTGTCGGTCTCTCTGCGGACCAGCAGTGGCGTGAGCCGTTCGCCTGCGCGGTGTGCACGTCGGGCAAGCAGTTGCTTCTGTTTTGAAACGCCGCGATTGGTTTGGCGGGGTGGTGATAAAGCACGGGCCCGCCGGCGAGTCGGGCGACTGCCGGCGGGTCCGATGCTTCGGTGGACAGGAGAGGGAGGGTTAGGTCACGACATATCGACGCTTGAAGGCCTGCCAGGCCTCACACTGTTCAAAATCTCCGCAGCAGACGTTCCGAATGTGCTCGTAAAACACATCCGGCGGCAGGTGGATGTCTCGCCGGAGGGGGCATTTCAGTGCGATCCGAGGGCGTGTGGTGGCGCCAGCCATGAGGAGTGAGCGGATATACACTTGGTTGCGGCCCGCGGTGCACTTCATCTCCCGGTTCAGTTGACGCTCCAGATCGGAAAGGTTCGACGCGAGCTCTTCGCGGGTCAGCGGCGGACCGAAGGCCTCGGCTACGCTTTTTGGTTGGGGTTTTCGCAGCGGCCAACTCATTGCTCGCCTCCAGTGTCAGAGTCGGAACAACGCGGTACAGACAGGGCGGGACGTGACGGCCTTGGCCGCTGCTCAGAGGCGCGCCGGACTGGTCTGAGGTACTCAGACCGCCCAGGCCTGACCCGGTGAGCGCGGCTGTCGGCAGACGCAGATCGTCCGCCGGCAGGTGGTCTGCCACGTCTCGGATCTTTCGTCTTGTCGGGGGGTCAGGAGCCGGTGGGTCGAATCAGATGGTATGAAATTACGATAGCGAATAACCGATGATCAACGACACCTGACCTTCCATCCAACAGTATATACGATCGGACTGTCCTCGTCACCCAGGAAAAAAAGTTGCGGAGTTCAAAGCCGCGCCGAAAGCGTGATCGGGGCTGCCAACATTCTGATCGCTACCGGTCCTGATAACCGTTTGGGTGTGACCGGTGCCACCGCCAAGCGGTTTCGATGATCGTCTTGACATCGCGGTACCGGGGCTCCCAGCCATAGCGGTGCCGGATGCGCGTCGGGTCGGCGTAGAGAATGGCCGGGTCGCCGGGGCGGCGGTCGGTTTCGATGGCAGGGATCGGGTGCCCGGTCACTTCGCGGGCCGCTGAAATGATTTCCAGCACGCTGTAACCGCGCCCGGTGCCCACGTTGTACGCTTCAAAGACCCCCGGCTGACAGTTGAGCACCGCGCGCAGGTGGGCCTCCGCCAAGTCCTCGACGTGGATGTAATCCCGGATGCAGGTGCCGTCCGGCGTCGGGTAGTCGGTTCCAAACACCTTGATATGAGGACGTTTGCCGAGGGCCACTTGCAGGACAAGGGGGATCAGGTGGACCTCCGGATCATGGTCCTCGCCCAGCGTTCCGTCCGCGGCGGCTCCCGAGGCGTTGAAGTACCGCAGGGCGACGGAGCCGAGCTGCCATGCGACGGCGGAGTGTTCCAACATCCACTCGACGGCCAGTTTGGTGGCGCCGTAAGGGTTAATGGGGTTCTTCGGCAGGTCCTCCGTGATCGGCAGCTCATCCGGCTCGCCGTACACGGCGCAAGAACTGCTGAAGATGAACCGGCGTACGCCGTGGGCTTGCATGCAGCGGAGCAGGTTGAGGGTGTTGGCCACGTTGTTGTGCCAGTACTTGAGGGGCTCGCTGACGGACTCGCCCACGTTGAGAAAGGCCGCAAAATGCATGGCGGCGTCGAACTGTCCGGTGGCGAACGCACGTTCCAGGCGGGCAGGATCGCCCAAGTCGCCAGCGACGAAGGTTGCCCGGCGACCCACAGCCGCCCGATGCCCCGCGCTGAGGTTGTCGTACACGGTGACTTCGTGACCGTCGTCCAACAGGCGACGCACACAGTGGCTGCCGACGTATCCGGCCCCGCCTGCGACAAAGATTCTCATAGCAGCACCTCGTGTACTTGCCACGTGCGCCGTGGCGGCCCGTAAGCAGTGGGCAGACTACGGATCGCATCATGGGGCTCAAATGGAGGCCGTCAACGGGCGCCCGGGAAAATAAGCGGGGCTTTTCGCGGCTTGGCGGCGCCGCTAGATTGCGGACGTGCCGGCCGATGCTTCCCAGTCCGTCGAATCGGGTGTGCCGCCGGAGGAGGAGCGGCTCACGCCGGCGATGCGCCAGTACTGGGAACAGAAGCAGCAGGTGCCTGGTGCGATCCTGCTATTCCGCATGGGGGACTTCTACGAGATGTTCTACGAGGATGCGGAGCTGGGAGCGCGGGTGCTGGGGATCGCGCTGACCAGTCGGGACGGGGGCCGGACACCATTGGCCGGCATACCGCACCATGCGCTCGAGAGCTACCTGGCGAAGCTCGTCGGGGCCGGCTACAAGGTTGCCATCAGCGAGCAGGTCGAGGATCCGCGTCAGGCGCGCGGCATCGTTCAGCGCGCGATCGTGCGGATCGTTACGCCGGGGACGCTCACCGACGAAACTTTGCTGGAGCGGACGCGGCCCAACGTGCTGGCGGCGGTGGCGACGCCGCCGGCAGGCGGGCCCTCCGACCGCGGGGACCCGGGCCTGGCTTGGCTGGAACTGTCGACCGGGGAATTCGTGGTGCTGACGGCCCCGATGGACCGGCTAATGAACGAACTCGGGCGGCTCGACCCGGCCGAAGTCCTGCTCGCCGACGAGGTCGCATGGGGACGCGACGATCTGACCTCCGCGGTGCGGTGCCGGACCCAGGCTGTGGTGACCCTGCGCAGCCCGACGGATTTCGCCCCGCAGCGCGCGGCGCAGGTTTTGCGCGAACATTTCGAGACGGCCGGCCTGGAGGGCTTCGGCTTCGAGCACGTCGACGCCTCGGTTCAGGCGGCGGGGGCTTTGCTGGCGTATGTGCGCGAGACGCAGCGCCTGGCTGCCACCCATTTGCGCCCGCCGCGCCGCCAGCCGCTCGAGAGCCACATGATCCTAGACGCGGTGACGCTGCGGTCGCTGGAAGTCGAGCGCACGCTGCGCACCGGCGCCCGCGAAGGAACGTTGCTGGCTGCGGTGGATCGGACGCGAAACCCCATGGGAGCGCGGCTGCTCCGCACGTGGCTGCGATACCCGTTGCGCGACGTGGCGGAGATCGGCCGGCGGCAGAGGCTGGTTCGATGGCTGCGGGATGCCACGGCGGTGCGTACGGCTGTGCATCGTGCCCTGAGTGAGATCGGGGATCTGGAGCGCACGCTCGGTCGCCTGGGCGTCCAGCGCTGCACGCCGCGGGACGTGCGGACGTTGGGCGACGGTCTGGCCCGGCTGCGCGAGATTCGCGCGTTGCTCGAGCAAGGTGGGCTGCCGGAAGCGCAGGCGCTGGCCGAGCAGCTCACGGGCCTGGACGAGCTGGCGGCGGGCTTGTGCGCTGCCTTGCGTCCCGATGCGCCGGTGACGCTGCGTGAGGGCGGGATCTTCGCGGAAGGCTACCACGCCGAGCTTGATCGGCTGCGTTCCATGCAGCGCGACGGACAGCAATGGTTGGCGCAATTTCAGGCCCGGGAGATTCAGCGGACGGGCATTCCGTCGCTGAAGGTGGCGTACAACAAGGTTTTCGGGTTCTACATCGAGGTCACCCACACGCACCAGCGGCGCGTGCCGCCGGACTATGTGCGCAAACAGACGACGAAGAACGCCGAGCGTTACGTGACGGAGGAACTCAAGCGTCACGAGGCGGAGGTTCTCTCGGCGGAGACGAAGGCCAACAGTCTCGAGTATGAGCTGTTCGTGAGTCTGCGCGACGGGCTGCGGCCGCAGATTCCTGCGATGCAGCGGGCGGCGGGAGCGCTGGCGGAGCTGGACGTGCTGGCCGGGTGGGCTGAGCTGGCCGGCGAGCGGCACTATGGCTGCCCGGAGTTCGTGTCCGAGCCGATCCTGGAGATTCGCGACGGTCGGCATCCGGTGCTGGAACAGGCGCTCGGCGAACAGTTCGTGCCCAACGACACGGAGCTGGTGGCGGGCGGCCGGTCGCTGGCGTTGATCACCGGCCCAAACATGGCGGGCAAGAGTACGTACATCCGTCAGGTCGCGCTGTTGGTGCTGCTGGCGCAGTGCGGCGCGTGGGTTCCGGCCCGCCGCATGCGACTGGGGCTGGTGGATCGGATTTTCACCCGGGTTGGGGCGACCGACGAGCTGGTCCGTGACCAGTCGACGTTCATGGTCGAGATGGTGGAGACGGCGAACATCCTGCACAACGCGACGCCGTACAGCCTCGTGATTCTTGACGAGGTGGGCCGCGGGACGAGCACCTTCGACGGCATCGCGCTCGCGTGGGCGATCACGGAGCACCTTGCCACCCGCATCGGCTGTCGAACGCTGTTCGCGACCCACTATCACGAGCTGACCGAGCTGGGCGAGCTGCTGGAGCCGGTCTTCAACCTCAACGTGGCCGTCCGCGAGTACGAGGATCAGGTCGTGTTTCTGCACCGGATCGTGCCTGGGGCGGCCGGACGCAGTTACGGGCTGCATGTGGGCAAACTGGCCGGCCTGCCGCGGTCCGTCCTGGAGCGTGCCAACGCGGTGCTGATCGAGCTCGAACGGACATTTGCCCGCGAGTCGCAGCGGCCGGTTCTGGCGGCCGCGCAGCGTCGGCGCATCCGACAGTTGCGGCTGTTCGAAGAGCCGGAGGAGCTGATCGTCCGCCAATTGCGGGACCTTGACCCGGCCACGTGCACACCGACCGAGGCGTTGGCGCGGATTCGTTTGTGGCGCCAAGCTCTGGGGCTGGTTGACCCGCCGCCCCCGGAGGGGTCATGACGCGCCGACTACCGCCTGCGCTTGGGCTTGCGGCCACGCTGGTCATCCTGGCACTGGCCGGAGGACGCCTGCTTCAGAGCCCCCGGTGCATCGTTCTGTCTGAACGCGACCGCACGTCGTACGGGCTGATGCCCAAGTGGCGGGCCCAGTTCGACGCGCTGAGCGCGGTCTGCGGCGCGGGACTTCTGATGCACGACCTGGGCGAGGAATACACTCCGCTGGGACGCTGGCTGCTGATCGCGCTCGGCGTCGGCGGCGCGCTGGCCTACCTTCTTGCCGCGCGGGCGGCGGTGGCCCGGCTGTACGAAGGCAACGCTCTGCCTCCTGCGCGGGCGATCGTGCTTGCCTACGCTGGTGGACTTGGCGCGGCCATCGTGGTGGCACTGGTAGCGACGCGGTTCCAAAGCGCGCAAGTGACGCCTGGGGATGCGGTATGGAACGCGCTCAGCGCCTTTTCGTCTCTCGGCTGGCTTCATCCGTCTTCCGCCGCCGAATCAGGCACACTGTTCGTTGCGCTGGCAGCGCTGGGAGCGTTGGGCTGGCCGCTGTGGATTGGTGTGGTGAGGCGCGGGTGGCTGCTGCGGGTCGCCGCCTGGACGTTGGTTACGTATGCGGCGTTCTTGCTTTTGTGTGCAACGGTCGTCGCGGTGCTGGAGACGCCGCGCGCGATGCCGCCGGGGCGCGGCGAGGCTCGTCCTGCGGCGGGTAGTTCCTTTTCAGCCCGACTCGCGCGGAGCGGGTTGCAGGTCGTGGCGGCTTCCGGCGCAGGGATTTGCACCGAGAAGGTGACCGACCGGGCGGTCAGCGAGGGTAGCAAGGCGGTGCTGGCGATGGTGCTGGTTGTGGGGGCGCCCGGGGGGTCGCCGGGGGGCGGCATGAAGTGGAGCACGGTTCTGTGGGTGGCGGCGGCCGGTGTGGCGCTGGCGCGGGCGGCGACGCCGCGTGACGAGAGGCGGTCGCGAGCAGTGCAGGCTGCGGTCGCCACGCTACTGACGATGTTCGTGTTGACGCTTGTGACCGCGCTGGGGCTGCTGGTGATCGAGGGGTGCACGGCCTCGGCGTTTCAGATCGCGCCTACATTTGCCGACGCGTGCCTTGACGCCGCGTCCGCGGTCGCCGGCGGGAACCTTTCCGCCGGACTGGTGGCCGCCGTTACCAGCGCCAACCTCTCCAGAGGCATCCGCCAGAGTGTCGATTTGTATCAATACGGCATGATCTGGCTGATGGCGGCGATGCTGGTTGGACGGGTGGCGCCGGTTCTGATTGTGGGACGCTGCGCTGGCACTGGCGTCCGGGAGAGCCCAGAGCGCTTGCCGCCGCCGCTGATCTAGCCGGCGGGAGATCGGCATGACGGTCGTCGGACTGATCCCGGCCCGCGCGGGGTCGAAACGCTTTCCGGGCAAGAACCTGGCCCTGCTGGCCGGTCGGCCGCTGCTGGTGTATACGTGCGAGGCGGCGCTAGAGAGTGGGGTGCTGACGGCGGTCTACGTAAACACGGACAGCCGTGAGATCGCCGAGGTGGCACAGTTTTGTGGCGTATCTTGTCCGGTTCTTCGTCCGCCGGCCCTGGCGGCGGACGACACGCCTACGCGCGATTCCAACTTGTTCTTGCTGGAGTACTTGCTGAACCATGGGGAGCGGTACGACGCGGTCATGGTTCTTCAGCCGACGTCGCCCCTGCGGACGGCGGTGGACATTCGCAGGGCGCTGGCGGTGTTCGAGGAGCACGCGCCGTGTGCGGTGGCGTCCGTGTCGCCGGTTGCGCCCCGCGCGTGGCTTGGCGAGCTGGGTCCGGACGGGCGGTTTGACGCCTGGGAGGGCGCCGCGCCCGTCTACCGTTTGAACGGGGCGATCTACATTCACCGTTTGGAGGACTATCTGGACGATCGCCCGCCGCCCAAACGTATGGCGTACGTCATGCCGGCGACGCGCGGCGTGGATATCGATCGTCGCGAGGATCTCGAGTACGCCGAGTTCCTGCTGCAACGCCGGCAGTCGTCGGCGCCGAGTTGCGCGCTGGTGTAGACGGTGCGTCGATGTTCGTTTCTGCGGAGCCCGCCCGCGTGTACCTTGGGCAGCGTCCCATCGGCGAGGGGGCGCCGGTCCTGATCGTCGCCGAGGCGGGCGTCAACCACGACGGATCGCTGGAGAAAGCGTTGCAGATGGTGGCGGTGGCGGCCTCTGCCGGGGCGGATGTCGTCAAGTTCCAGATGTTTCGCGCCGACGACCTGACGACCGCGGACGCCCCGCTGGCGGAATACCAGAAGGCAACCGTCGCCGCTTCGCAGCGCGAAATGCTCCGGCGACTGGAGCTGTCCGACGACGAATTCGCGCGCGTCGCCGAGTACTGCCGCGTTCGGCAAATCGAGTTTCTGGCGACGCCCTTCGGTCCGCGGGATGTGGACCGTCTGGTGGGGCTGGGGGTGCGTGCGATCAAGATTGCGTCCCCGGACCTGACCAACATTCCGTTGCTGCAACACGCCGCTCGAACCGGGTTGCCGCTGATCGTTTCTACGGGGGCGGCTTTGCCGGAGGAGATCGAGGCGACGGTGAACCGGCTGAGGGGTTGGGGCGTACTGGAACGGGTGATCCTGTTGCATTGCGTCAGCGGATACCCGGCCCCGCTCGAGGCGGCCAATCTGCGGGCAATCCACACGCTGCGGTCGCGCTTCGGCGTGCTGTGCGGCTTCAGCGACCATACGCAGTCGACGGAAATCGCGGGCTGGGCCGTGGCGGCAGGTGCGTGTGTGCTCGAGAAGCACTTCACCCTCGACCCGCGTGCTCCCGGACCGGATCACGCGATGTCGCTGGATCCCGACCAGTTGGGCCAATACATCGCCTGCGCCCGGCGCGCGGAGACGGCGCTGGGCCATGGGCGAATCGGCATGACGGCCCTGGAAACGGACGTGCGCGCGGCGGCCCGCAAGAGCGTTGTGGCCGCCCAGGCCATTTCGGCCGGCACGACGATCACCGGGCCGATGCTGACGTTGAAGCGCCCGGGCGGGGGGATTGCGCCCGAGTGCCTCGACGAAATCATTGGTCGTCAAGCGGCCGTCGACATTCCTGCGGACACGCTGCTGAGCTGGGAGATGCTTCGGTGACCCGCAGAGCCCGCCGCAAACGGCGCGTCGCGTTCGTCACCGGTACCCGGGCGGAGTACGGACTTCTGAAGACGGTGTTGGCCGCTGCACACCGACACCCGCGGCTGGACGTGCAACTGATCGTGACCGGCATGCACCTCTTGCCGGCTTTCGGGCATACACTGGACGAGATCGTCCGCGACGGGTGGAAGATCGACGCGCGCGTGCCCATGCAGGCTGGCTCGGACGAGCCGTTGGATCAGGCCGAAGGACTGGCCCGCGGCGTGGCCGGCATTGCACGCTTCTTGGTTGCGGCGCGCACCGACATCGTCGTGGTGCTCGGGGACCGCATCGAGGCGATGGCCGGTGCTCTGGCCGCGGTGACGACGGGTTGCCTCCTCGCGCACATTCACGGCGGGGACGTGGCGCCGGGTGACTTCGACGACTCCTTACGCCACGCCATCACGAAATTGGCGCACGTGCACTTTGCGGCCAGTCGCAGCGCGGCCCGCCGCATCGTCCGTCTGGGCGAGTCCCCGCGGCGCGTGCACGTGGTTGGGGCGGTGGGGCTGGATCGGGTGCGGGAACTGCTTCGAGCGGAACGTCGTCCGCCGGGGCGCTCCGGCGTGGCCGTCGTCATTCAGCATCCCTGCGGGCGGCCGGCGGCCGTCGAGGCCCGCACGATGCGGGCCCTGCTGGCTGCCGTCACCGCGACGGGCCTTAAGCGTGTCATCATTTATCCGAACACGGACCGCGGACATCGCGGGATTGTGCAAGCGATCGAGGCGCATCGCCGAACATGCGACGCGGACGAAGTCCGTGTGTATCGCTCGTTGCCGCGGGATGATTTTCTGCGTCTGCTGTGGCACGCCGATGTGCTGGTCGGGAATTCGTCCAGCGGGATCATCGAAGCGCCGCTGCTGGGCACGCCGTCGGTGGACGTGGGGCCGCGTCAGGCTGGCCGCGAGCCCGGCGGCAGGTCCGTGGTGCACGTCGGCGAGTCGCGGGCGGCTATCCTGAACGGCCTGCGCGTGGCCCTGCGCCGCCCGCGGCGCGCCGGACGCCCCACGGTCTACGGCGACGGGCGCGCGGGGCCGCGCATCGCACGCATCCTCGCGCGCCTGCCGGACGGCGACGACTTTCGACGTAAGGTCATTACCTACTGAGAGCCGCGGCCGGTGCCGCCTACGAACGGGCGCAGGAGGTCAAGGGGTTTTCTGCTGCTGGCAACTGTCGCGCGGGGCGTCGTACAGGGTGCTGCGCGGCACATCAAGCCGGTCGTTGTCCGGATCGTTCAGAATGCGTTCCAGGTCTTCGACGGTCACGCGCTTGTGCAGCTTCTCATTGATGAGCATGCAGGGGGCATGCTCGCAGGCGGCCAGGCACTCTTCGGTCATGAACGACCACTGGCCGTCCGGAGTGGTTTCGTGCTCCCCAATGCCCAGCCGGCGCTCGAGGGCTTCCTGCACCTGCCGGCCGCCCATCAGCTCGCAGGTCAGGGAACGGCACAGGACGATCGTCTTGCGACCCCGCGGGCGCGTCCAGAAATGCGAATAGAAGGTCACGACGTCTGCGACGGCGGACGGCGGAATCTCCAGCAAGTCCGCGATCTGCCGCATGGCGCGCAGCGAGATGTATCCCAAGGCGTCCTGGGCGATATGCAGCGCAGGAAGGATGGCCGCCCGGCGTGTCGGGTAACGGGGGAAGAAAGCCCGGATGCGTTCGAGAGCGGCTTCGCTCAGGGCCGGGCCGAGCTGCTCCTCCGTAACAGTCTTGCGATCGATTGTTCGCCAGCTCATGCGCCGCTCCGTGTTCCGGGGTCGCTCAGCGATCGAGCTCCGCGGCGATGATGTTGAGACTATTCAACACCGCCGGAATATCGCTGATCTGGTGCCCGACGACGAGTTTGGGAAAGACCTGATAGTTGATGAAGCTGGGCGGTCGGCAGCGGGCGCGGTACGGGGTCTTGCTGCCGTCGCTGACCAGATAATACCCCAGCTCCCCGTTCGCAGTTTCGTTGGCGACGTAAGCCTCGCCGAGCGGCGGTCGGGCGCCGCGGTTGTTCATGATCTTCTCAAAATGGTGGATCAGGCCCTCGATGGAGAAGTAGATTTCCTCCTTGTTTGGGAGGGTGAGTCGCCGCTCCGCTTCGACGTTCACCGGCCCTTCGGGCATCATCGCAATGACCTGTTCGATGATCGAACACGACTGCCGAATTTCCTCCAAACGCACCAGAAAGCGCGAATACACGTCGCCGCCGGTGGCGATCGGGACCTTGAACTGCACGGCCGGTGCCCCGCGGCCGTCCCAGTTGTCGGCGTAGCAAAGGTAGGGCTCGTCCTTGCGGAGGTCACGGCGCACACCGCTGGCACGGGCGACCGGTCCCGTCAGCGACCAGTTGATGGCATCGTCATGGCTGATGACGCCCAGTCCGCGCGTGCGCTCGATGAAAATCCGATTGCGCAGCAGCAGGGACTCGACGTCGCGCAGCGCGGGGGGAATGCGGTTGCGCACAAAGTCCAGCACGCGGTCTGTCCAGCCGGGCGGAGCGTCTTGGGCCAGGCCGCCCACGCGCGTGTAGCTGGGGTGAAAGCGTCCGCCGCTGAGTGCTTCGATGAGGTCGTAAATGATTTCGCGTGCATTGAAGGCATAGAGGAAGGCGGTGAACCCGCCGAGGTCCAAGCCACTGACGCCGATGTTCAGGAGGTGATCCTGCATGCGCCCGAGCTCGGCAAGGATGGTTCGCAGGGCCTTGCAGCGCGGGGTCACCTCGATGCCGAACAGTTTTTCGCACGCCATGTGCCAGGCGATGTCGTTCGAAACGGGACAGACGTAATTCATCCGTTCGACGACGACGACATACTGGTTGTAATCCAGGTGTTCGCCGAGCTTTTCGAACCCGCTGTGCAGAAAGCCGATGTCCGGCGTGCAGCCGACGATGCGCTCGCCCTCGAGCTCAAGGACCAGACGGAGGAGTGGTATGGGTCGCCGGGTGCTGGGGCCCGAAGTTGAGAACCCAGCGATCCTCTTCGCCCTCCACCGGTTCGAGCGTGGTTGGTTTTAGACCGAGGTCGTAGGAGATGGGCATCGGCGGCTCCCGGGTTATGCGGACTCGCGGGTCACGACGGGGAAGTCCTCGCGCTCGCCCTTGCCGGTGAGGGGATAGTCCTTGCGCAGCGGATGGTCCGTGAAGTTCTGCGGCATGAGGATACGTCGCAGGTCCGGATGGGCTGTGAAACGGATCCCAAACATGTCATAGACTTCCCGCTCGGGCCACTCGGCCCCGCGCCAAATGGACGTCACCGACGGAACGGTTGGATCCGGATCGTTTACGAAAACCTTGACCCACAGCCGGTGATTGTGCGTCAGACTCAGAAGGGCGTACACGACCGCAAACCGGTCCGTCGCGCCGGGGTAATTCAGATAATCGACGGCCGTCAGGTCCGAGAGTTGTTCAAAGCGGGTCCGCGGATCGTCGTACAGGAAGCGCATTACTTCCAGCAGACGCTCGCCGGGCACGCGCACCCACAACTGATCGGATGGCCGCCCGTCGGGATAGATGACCAGCGGACGGGCTTCGAAACCCAGTTCCGGGAAGCGTTCCTGGAGTGCTGCAATCGCGTCGGTTGTGGCCATAGTCTTCTACTTGGCGATGTCAGACGACGCGCTGCCCTGCTCAACGCTTGCGAAGCCCGGCCCCAGTTCCACGCGGCCAGACGGGGGTGAAACGACGATCCGCAGCCCGCGCCCGCGCTCGCGACTGGTCTTTACGCCGTCCTCGGCCACGATTTGCTGGATCCGCATCAGCCCCTCCAGCAGCGTTTCGGGACGCGGCGGACACCCGGGCACGTACACATCGACCGGCATGAACTGGTCGATCCCCTGGATCACGGCATACGTGTCGAACACGCCGCCGGTTGACGCGCACGCGCCCATCGAGATGACCCACTTCGGCTCCGTCATTTGCAAGTAAATCTTCTGAAGGACCGGCATCATCTTCATGACGACGCGACCGGCCACGATCAGCAAGTCGCACTGCCGCGGGGAGAAGCGCATCGCCTCGGCTCCGAAGCGGGCGATGTCGTAGCGACTGGCACCCGTAGCCATCAGCTCGATGCCGCAACACGCGGTCGCGAACGGCATGGGCCACAGGCTATGTCGGCGCGCCCAATTGATCCCGTGCCGCTTCAGCGCGTCCATGAGATAGTCGAAGCGTGTGACGGCGAAGTCCGCGCCGCCCGTGTGCACGTTGGTGAGTTCGACCCTCCGTTTCAGTTCCATCGGAACACGCCTCTCCGCCATTCGTACAGCAGGCCGATGATGAGCAGGACGAAGAACACGCCCACTGCCTGCCAGGAGTACACCTGGAGTGTAGCCGGCGGCGGCCAGAGCGGCCCCTGGCAGCGGCTCGCTCGCCTCCGGCGCATTCAGGCGAGAAAACAGAACCGCCCACGGATACACGAAGATGATCTCCACGTCGAACAGGAGGAAGAGCACGGCGATCAGGTAGAAACGGACCTGGAAGCGGCGATGGGCGTCCCCCGCTGGGTCCATGCCGGATTCATAGATGTCGTCCTTGATCGAACCACGCCGCCGCGGCCCGATCAGATGGGTCAGCGCGAGAATGATCGCGCCGAGTGCGATCGCCACCAGCAGCAGGATGGCGACGGGGACATACTCAACGGCGGTCAAACCGAACACCACTGGAGTCGATCCCATAGCTCGCTGAAGAGTCTAGGACGCCAGTTCCCGATTCGCAACGCACGTGCCTCCAGGGCTGCGAGAAGAGGCCGTGTTCGCAGCGCCCCGTGGCGAACCGGCCCGGCCGCCCTGCGCTGCGATACAACGTGGCCGCGGCATTGAGCGCCGCGCCCTGCTGGCATTAAGATGTTCCGCGGACGCGAACAAGACCTTCGGTTTTGGATGCTTAGCGAAAGGAGACCGGCAATGACGGTCCGACTGGTTGCGGCGGCTGGCGCCGGATTGCTAGCGGCGTGTGCCTTCAGCGGGTGTGGCCGGCAAAGCGTGCCCGTTGCTCAGAACGATTACGTTGGCGTCTGGATCCAGTCCAGCGGACCAGCCAACCCGACGTTGCTGCGACGCCTCGAAATCAACGCGGATGGTACGTGGAAGCTCACACTGTGCAACGGCGAGCGCAAGCCGTTGTCGCCCGCGCAGTTTGCGGAAGGAACCTGGACCCTGGCAGGCAACGCGCTGCGCTTCGAGTGCACGACGCGCAAGTTTGACGAAAAGTTCAAGGGCAGTGAGCCGGTCAGCGCCGCGCTGACGAGTCTCAAGAAGGCTGGCGATGCAGCAGACAAGCTGGTTGCTCCCGATGCGGCGGAAACCAAGCACTACTACGTTCGAGCAGAGGGGGGCTGATAGACGGGCCGCGTTGCGCGAGCGGCTGCGCAGGGTCGAAGTCCCTGGGATTGTGGGGGGCTGACGGGGGTGGCGCTATCGCCGCATGCGGGCCGCTGTGCGCGGGACGAGCTCGCCTGGTCGTCTAGAAATTGTAGTATTTCTTGACACCACTGGCTTCGGGCGTTATACTGCTTCTGTGGCGACCGGGCGTATACGGCGTCCGCGCCGGTGGGCGGCCAGCTATATCGGGGCCGCCCGCGGTTCCGCGCCGGTCTGTGCGCCTCCGGCCGCCGCCTGGAGGCCAATCGATGCTCGCCGACCTGCAACAGGAATTGATGACCCCCGACGAAGCCGCACGGTGGTTCCGCCGCTCCCCTTCCTGGTTGCGGCAACAGAAAGACCTGCTCCGCCTGGGGGGCCCGAACGGGCAGCCATTGTTCCACGTCCGCGTGTGCCGGGCCTGGGTACTGGGCCGCCTTTGTCATCTTGGCGGGGAGGCCCTGCGACGGGTTCAGCTTCAGGCCCTGGCGGCGGCCTGCGGCCTGGAGTCTCTCCGCGACGTCGGCACGGTGTCGCAGGAGTCGGTGGAAACGCGGAATTTGTCCATGGCAGCGGCATCCGCAACGGCACGAGCGGCGGGCACCGAGTGATCCGCGGGTTATCTGCGTGTGCGGGCGCGCCTCGGACTCGGCGCGCTCTAAAGTGCCCCTGTTGGAAAATGGTGGTCGGCGCGGGGGGCATGCTCGACCGCGCGCGGCGGGCTGACCGGGTGGCGGCTTCGCGTTATGATGCTCCCTGGTGGCGCCGCAGGTCGTACATCTCGGTCCGTACCGCGTGGGGCCGGGTCAGCCGTTGCTGCTGATCGCGGGGCCGTGTGTCATCGAGTCCGCCGACCACGCCTTGCGAATGGCCGAGGCGATCGCGGGCGTGGCTCGCCGTGTGGGGCTTCCGTACGTTTTCAAGGCCAGCTACGACAAGGCCAACCGGTCGAGCGGGGATTCGTTTCGGGGGCCGGGGCTGGAAGCGGGGCTGGCGATTCTGTCCAGGGTTCGTCAGCAAGTCGGCGTCCCCGTGCTCTCCGATGTGCACGATGTAAGCCAGGCGGCTGCGGCGGGACCGGTGCTGGACTGCTTGCAGGTCCCGGCCTTTCTGTGTCGCCAGACGGACCTGCTGGTCGCGTGTGCGCGGGCGGGGCGCTGCGTGAACATCAAGAAGGGGCAATTCCTGGCGCCCGAGAAGATGGAGCTGGCCGTTCAGAAGGTACGCCAAGCCGGAAACCCGAACGTACTCGTCACCGAGCGCGGCACGTTTTTCGGGTACGAACGGCTGGTCAACGACATGACCGGCCTTCAAGTCATGCGTGGCTTCGCCCCCGTGGTCTTCGACGCGACGCACTCGGTGCAGTATCCGGGTGGGACGGGCAACGTGACCGGCGGGCGGCGCGAATTCATCCCGCTGTTGGCACGCGCTGCGGTGGCGGCTGGCATCGATGCACTGTTCATGGAGGTGCACGACGATCCTGCGCGGGCCAAGAGCGATGCGGCGACGGTCTGGCCGCTGCACGAACTCGAAGGGCTTCTCACGACGGTTATTCGTATACGAGAAGCACTTCAGCACGTGGCGGACAAAATATAAGCACTTTTTTGGCAAATACTTATAAACTATTTGATATTCGCGTGTCATTTCCGTTTGACAAAGCCGGATTGATCTAGTACTAATTGGAGGTGGAATCCTGCGAAGGGAGAGGGTAGAAGCGGGAGGCCGTTTTCGGCCGGGCCTGAGTTTGGGGCGAGCAGCGATGCTCGCCCCTTTCTCTTTACTTTGAGCCGACGTCAGTTTCCATGTCGCCCTGACTCCCAGCCGGCGGGCCCATCGACGCCGCCCAGATCGCTGCCACGGCGACCGCGGCCGTTTCGACGCGGAGCGTGTGCAACCCGAGGGACACAAAGTGCGCGCGGTATTCACGCAGCAAGTTTCGTTCCAACGGCGACAGTCCGCCTTCGGGACCGATAACGCAGGCTAAGTGTGGCCAACTTGCCGCGTGACTCGCGAGGAACGGGGTGGCCGGCTGCGAATCGTCGCATGGATGTGCCACGAGAAGCTTGGGGCCTTGCCACTGGCGGACCGCCTCGCACAGCGGTCCGGCCGGGGTCACTTGCGGCAGCCAAGCCCGCCCGCATTGCTTGCAAGCTTCGATCGCTATTCGACGCAGGCGCTCGAGGTGCTGCGCTCCGGGCCGGACGACGGAGCGCTCGAACTCCGTGAACCGGATTTCGGTCACGCCCAGTTCGGTGGTCTTTTCCACCAGCCAGTCGAGGCGGTGCCCCTTGCAGGCGGCGACGAGCAGGGTCAGCGTGCGGGACGGGGGAGCGACGTCCTCGCGCTGTGCCACCTGTACGGCGACAGCATTGGTTGATCGCCGGCCGCCGCGTGAGGCGGGTGTGGAAGGCGCGATTCGCCCCTGGGCGACGTGGCCGCAGCCGTCAAAGAGCGCCACCTCGTCGCCGGGGCGCAGGCGCAGGCTTCGGGTGGCATGCCGCGATTCGTGCTCATCCAACCATGCGAGCGGACCGTCGAGGGAAGGGCAGTAGAAGCGTGGCGGCTGCACGTCTGGGCATTATAGCGTCACGCATCCGGGCTGCGCTCGGCTTCCCGGATCGCCACAGGCAGAGCTTCCAGCAGCCGATCAACGTCCGCCGGCGTGTTGTAGCGGCCGAGGGAAATCCGAATTTGGCCGCTTGCCAGACGCGCAGGAACGCCCATCGCTTTGAGGACGTGTGACGGCTCCACGGCACCGGCCGCGCACGCCGCTCCGCCCGAGATACAGATGCCGGCGTCGCTAAGCAGCATGACGAGCGACGCGCCGACCAGTCCATCGAAGCAGACGCAGGTCGTATTCGGCAGACGGGGTGTCTTCTGGCCTATGATGACAGCATTCGCAAAACGGCGTGTCAGTTCGGCTTCCAGCCGATCGCGCAGCGTGCGAATCTGTTCGTTGACAGTGGGTTCTTGTTCGTGCAGCAGGCGGCACGCTTCGCCCAGCCCGACAATGCCCGGGGCGTTGAGGGTCCCGCCCCGGCGGTTGCGTTCCTGGGCCCCGCCGATCTGCCATTTCTGAAACGGCGTCCCCTCACGAATGTACAGGGCGCCCGCACCCTTGGGGCCGTACACCTTATGGGCACTGATCGACAACAGATCGACGCCCAGCTCGTCCACGCGCACGGGGATTTTCCCGAGTGCGTTGACGGCGTCGCTGTGAACGAGCACGCCACGGGCGTGCGCCATAGCGACTACTTCGCGAACGAGGAAGACGATCCCTGTTTCGTTGTTGGCCAGCATGATGGACACGAGAGCCGTATCTGGCCGGAGCGCAGCTTGCAGGCCCGCCAGATCGAGCTGTCCATCGCGGTCGACGGCGATGCGCGTTACCGCGACCCCTTCGCGCTCCAATTGCTCCGCGGTCTCGAAGATGGCGTGGTGTTCGACGGCGGAAATGATGAGATGTCGCCGGTCGGGTCGGGCGGCCAGCACGCCGCGCAGCGCCGTGTTGTCGGCCTCGGTTCCGCCGCTGGTGAAGACAATCTCGCGGTCACGTGCGCCAAGCAGGTCGGCGACGTGCCGGCGAGCTTCCTCCACGCGGGCGGCCACGCGTGCGCCGAAGTAATGGGCGCTGGACGGATTCGCGTACTCGTCGGTCAACAGCGTCAACATGCTGCTGACCACGCGCGGGTCGGGTCGCGTCGTGGCATTGTTGTCGAGATAGACAGTCGGGGCAGTCATTGATTGGGCGTGTTGGGATCCAGGTCCCAGTCCTCAGCGAGCTGCTCCTTCAGGTTCGTGCTGCGAATGGCGTGCCCATCGTTGAAACAGTAGTTTGCGCCGCCGTAGTGGCGCTCGTCGATGTACGCCTCGCCTTCGAGGCCGGCGATGTGTTCGGGCGGGATAAAGCTGAGCTTACGGTCTGGGCAGACCGTCACCACGGGATTGGCGTCTGTGATGACCGGGAGCCGGTAACGGATCTGATCGAGTGAGCCCTTCTGCCAACTGATGAAGTACGGACGGTAGTGGCTCGAACTGCCTGCCACCGGGCTGGCTTCTTTACAGACCCACAGCTCAAAGCGGCCATTGAGATTCCGCTGCACCGGAAAGTTGAACGCACGCGGGAAGTCGCTGTCGCGGTAGAGATACACGTAGAGATACTCCGCCCAGCCGTGGAAGAACGGCTCGGACCCTCCCGACAGATTGCAGCGCTCCGGGGACGTATCCGGGACGTTCGTCGCATCCAGCAGCGGGGGCAGCGCGTACTGGTTGTCGTGCGTGTAGGCCGTGAGCCCCTTCATGAACTCGCTCAGGCGCGTCAGGCACACCGTGCTCTTGGCCTGCTGACGGGCCCGGGACAGCGACGGCGTCAGGATCGACATCAGCAGCGTGATGATCGCCACGACCACGAGCAGCTCGATAAGGGTGAAGCTGCGCGTCCGGCGGCCGGGTAGCTGGGGCCCGCTTGCCGCCGGTGGCGCACCGCGTTTCCCGGTCTCTCGGGCGATATTCCACATGCTGGACCTTTCCTGCGCCGCCGGCCGGCCAGCGCAAAGCTCCGTTCCGCACCGGTATCATTATACGGGCGCCTCGTAGCCGCAAAGGGACGACAAGCGGGTGCGCCCGCGGAGTGCTGGTGGACCGTTCGAAGCGGCCTACGTCGATCATTCGTGCGGCCGATCCGGCCGGGGCGGAGTTGCGCCGCCGGCTTGATTTCGACGACGCACAACTGCTGGCCGAGTGCGACGTGCATTATCACCGCACGGGCGGACCGGGCGGCCAACATCGCAACAAGGTCTCGACCGCCGTGCGACTGTACCATCGGCCGGCGGGCATCACCGTGACCGGCACGGAGCGGCGTTCGCAGCAGGAAAACCGGATACACGCCTTGCGGCGACTGCGGGAGGCGATAGCGGTATACACGCGGGTGCCGCTGCCGGCGCGCGTGGAGTGGCCGCCGACGGTACAGATTGTCGAGGGCCGGCTGTCGGTGAACGCGCGAAACCCGGCCGTGTACCATGTGATCGGACTCGTGCTGGACGCGATCTATGCGTTTGACGGGAGTGTCCGGGCGGCGGCGAGCTTTCTGGGTGTCACGCCGTCGAGCCTGACGCGGTTTCTGTCTGAGCACCCCAAGGCCTGGGCGGAGGCCAATCGCATCCGGTCCGAGCGTGGCGCGCGTCCGCTGCGGTCGTGAAGCGGGTTCGTTACGGCGCGGGGGGTTCACCCGTGGTTACCCGGCACGTGCTTCGCAGCCAGCGGGGCCCGGCGCTGCATGCAATCGGGGTGGTCACACGCTTCGCACGGGTAGGCGCCGGGACGCACCTTGTCCGGCGGGCCGATGCCGATCAAGCCGGAGATGGATTTGACCGGCAGCATCAGGCAACTGTCGGTTAAACGAACATTGATGCGGTGTGCAGGCAGGCTGGCAAAGAGCGGACGCTGCTGCTGGACCGACAGGCCGCAGTAGCCTGGGCTGTAGGGCGGGGTGACATCGAGACCTCGCGCGCGGGCCCATTGGCGGACCTGTTCATGCAGCCGATCGCTGAGCGCTTCGACGCTGACCGAGGCGACCGCGTCGGCCAGTGTACCCTGCATGACCTTGCCGGCGCGAAGCCAGCCGCGTGCCAGCCGCTCCAGGGCGGAGCCGATGGTCACGATGTACGTCGCCACCAGGCGGGAATGGGCGAGAAAGGCGCCCAGCGCGCCTTCGTAGGTCGTGCCATCGGCCAGCACGATTCGCCGTGGTTCCAGGGCCGTTACGGCGTCGATCCGCAGCAGACCGCGGGGCCGGGTCAGACGCGGGAGCTGCGTCAGTAACTGGTCCACCCACACCACCCACCGACGGTGGGCCGGCCGCGCGGGTTGCAGGTGTGCCAGACGATAGATCGCGTCGCGCTCGGGACACACGCCCGGAAGATGCACAACCCGCGGCGGCACGGGAGCGATGGGGGTGAGGTCGCGGGCGACAGGGTCGGGCGTGCCGGCGGACATGGGGGGTGTACGAAACCTCCTGAAGGCTACCGCAGCCATAAACCGTCGGGCGACATCCGGTCGCGCCGGGCAGGCCGGCTACTCTGTCGGCAAATCATATTCGGCCGGGTCGAAGCGGTCGCGGTACCGGTCGCGCACGCGGGCGAGCAGCGCCTCCGGCTCGGCGGGCAACTGGTCGAAAGCGGCCCGTAGCTTATCCAGCCAGCGGATCTCACGGGTCGGGAGCGTCAGCCGGCCATCGCGCAGCGCGTCACCCAGGAGGGTAAACGCCGTGCGCCCCGCGGCGAGCGTGCGGCGATAGGGGTCTTTCTCGGACGTGACTGCCTCGGCGAGCGCGATCGTGGCATCGGGCGTCAGCAGAGTTGCCTGTGCGCTGAGGGGGGCGTCACTGGCCACGTGCAGGTCGCGCAGCTCCCGCTCGCAGCCGCGGGCGAGGGCGGCATTCAGCAGGCGGCAGTCGTAAATCAGCGATTCCAAAGAGGCGACGGGCGCCGGACCGGACAACAGTCGCACGTCCGGGACGGACTCATTGCTCCACAAATCAGCCATGGCCGCGGCGACGTTGCCGATGGGTGACAGGTGAGCACAGGTGGCGGAGCGGCCCTCCATGGCGATCGGGACGCCGGCGATCGCTTTCAGCACGGGTCCTTCATATGCGCAGTCCTTGGACGGACCGACGGCGCCGCATTCGAAGGCGACGAGGCTGCGCACGGTGCACATGGCGCGCACCAGGGCAGCGAGGACCTCGGGCAGCATCTTCTGGCCGGCAAGCTGCATGGCAGTGTTTTCAAAGCCGCAGGCGCTGTCGCCGCCGGCCAGAATTGCATGTCGGCGGGCGACCTCGACGATCCGGCTCCACAACCACGCCATGTCGCGCGGCGCCAGCACGCCCAGCGCGAAGACGATGCCTTCCATGTCCGCCCGCATCAGGGCGGCGTCATGGACTTCTTTGCCGCCCGTGGACTCGATCGAGAGGATGTCGGCTCCCGCCGCCGCGCACGCTTCGAGCGACGCGTGCATCTGCTCCCACCCGCGGCCGCGGCGACGCAGCGGCGGCTTGTGCTCCTCGCGCAGGTCGACGATGGTGACGCGCAGGGCGGCGGGAAGTCCGGCTGTGTCGCGGGCCGCGCATAGCTTCGTGCTGATTTGTCGCGTCAATTCGGCGCCCCAAGTCGGCTCGGCGGTCATGGGCGGCAGATGCTCGAACTCCACAACGAGCCCGGGAACGGCCAGGTCTTGGCTGCGTGCGAGAAGCTGGTCGATGATCCGCGCGTAGAGGTCCCGGATCTGCGGCCAGGTATCGGGGCCGATGAGCATCGGCGGCAGGGTAAAGTTGATTTCGGGAAACACGTGCCCGTTGCCCACCACGAGTCCGGACGGGCACCGGACCGGCACGGGAGCCCGGCCGAAGACAAGCTGGTCGGCAGAGCGGACCCGCGGCTGCTGGAAGACACGTTCGGTGAGCGTTTGAGTAACCAGTTCCATGGATGCGGGACTTCCTTTCTGGGTCCTGCGCGGCACACAATGCGCCAGCCGCCTCCTGAGCGTATCCGGGCGGCGGGGCCGAGGTAAAGGCCGGCGAAAGTCCGCGTCGGCCGGGAGTGCGCGGCATGACATCCCGTGAGATTGTGAAGCGGGCTATCACCTTCAACGACCCGCCCCGTCTGCCGATGAAGTTCGACATTGTGGGGGTCAACGACTGCTACGACGTTTGGACAGTCGACCCCACCGGCTGGGACTGGGCCTTCCAGGGCCGGCGCGCCGATGAATGGGGCTGTGTATGGGAGAAAACCACCCTCGCGAACACTGGGCAGGTCGTGGAGCATCCGCTGGCAGACTTGTCACGCCTGCGGTCATATCGCTGGCCGGACCCGGAGGACCCTCGGCGGTACGCGGGTTTCGTCGAGCAAATTTCGGGGGCCGGCGACCGGTTCGTGATGTTTTGCTTTGGCCACGGAATTTGGGAACGCCTGCACATGCTTCTGGGCATGGAAAACGCGATGCGGGCGCTAGTTCGGCACAAGGACGTAGTGCATGAACTCCTCGACCGGATTCTGGACCATCATTTGCGTGTCCTGCGGCGTTGTCAGGAGCTGGCGGGCGGGCGGATCGATGCCGCCGCCATGGGGTGATGACTGGGGGCGTCCAAGACCGCGCCTTTTTGAGCGTCCCGATGTTCCGCGAGTTCTTCAAGCCGCGTTATCAGAAGTGGTTCGACGAAATCCATGCGCTGGGGATGCACACGTGGCTGCATTCCTGCGGGCGGATCAACACACTGCTGCCGGAGCTGATCGACTGCGGGTTGGAGGTCATCAACAATCAGCAGCCGAACGTGGTGGGCTTGCGAGAATTGGGCGCCGCGTTCCGCGGGAAAATCTGCTTCGAGGCGATCGTAGACACGCAAAGCACGCTGCCGCGCGGAACATACGACGAGATCCGCCAACAGGCCTGGGAGATTTGCGACTGGTACGGCACGCCGCACGGCGGCCTGATCGCCAGCGACTACAACGACGCGGAAGCGATCGGCGTGACGACGGACCGACGCTATGTGATGTTCGAGGCGTTCGCCGAACGGGGCGGGTATCCCGATTATCAGACGGTTCTGGAACGGGCCCGTCGGGGCCAGGTAACGCGAGGTCAGGTTTACGGGTTACGAACCGAGGCGCGTGACGTATCGGCCTGTTGAAGGAAAAGAGCCGGTAAGCGTTGTGGGCGGCGTCAGGCCGGGTCGTCCAGGTTCAGGCGCGCAGCGAAGGCCTGGGCGGCCGGCAGGACGCGATCCATGACTTCGGCGAGCGTCCCGCGCATCCGCGCGCCGGCGCTGCCGTGGTGGCCGCCGCCGCCGANNTGGGTCGCCAGCTCGAGTACCGACACGCCGCGCTCGCCGCGGAAATTCATGCGGATCACTCCCGGTTCGCCCTCCGTGAATAGAATGGCGACGGCGATGCCCTCGATCGAGCGGGGAACCTCGACCTGGTCGTCGATGTCGGCGGCGGTGCAGCCGGTGGCCTGGATTTCTTCGAAGCTGGCACTGCTCCAGGCCAGGCGGCCGTCCGGGCTGACGCGCGTATTCTGGTAGATTCGGCTGAGGAGTTCGAACTCGCCGCGGCTGAGGCTGCGATGCATGCGCTCGCAGACCTCGCTGATCCGCGCGCCAGCCCGTGCGAGTTCGCCGCCGACCTGGAGCGAATAGGCGCTGGTATTGGGCAGGGAAAAGCCCTGCGTGTCGGTGTGGATGCCGGCGTACAGCAGCGTGGCGATGGTCGGGGTGATCTGACAGCCCAGGGCGCGTAGCACGCCGTAAACCAGCTCCGATGTGCTGCTGGCGTGGGCCACCACCCAGTTCCACCGGCCAAAACCGGTATTCGTTGCGTGGTGATCGATGTTGACGATCGGGATCGATGTCAGTACTGCGACGTGCCCGCGTTCGTTGAGCCGTTTGTCGCGGGCGGTGTCCAGCGCGACGAGCAGATCGCAGTTCTGCACGTCGGTGCTGTGCGCCGGCTTCAGACCGGCAAAGCGCACCAGGTACTGAAGCTGCCGCGAAACCGTGCCTTCGGGCAACACCAGGTGCGGCCGAATGCCCAGTTCCGGCAAGGCGAGCCACAGGGCGCCCATGGAGGCGATGGCGTCCGCGTCCGGCGTCACATGACTGAGCAGCGCCACCTCGTGCGCGGCCCGCAAGGCCGCCAGTACTTCCGGCGGGACCACGGCCGGGTCGGCGTCCTTCGCCACGCCGCTCATGTGGGTCTCCGCATGGCGGCGATCAGGATGTCTGCGACTTCCGGACGGGTGAATTCGACCGGCGGGCGCTCTCCGCGGGCCAGCATGTCCCGCACGGCGGTGCCGGAAAGGAACACGCGTTCCTGCGGCGTGCTGTTGGTGGTCTTGTCGCTGGCCATGGCACCGGACCTGCGGCACCAGAAGGTATGCTCGAATTTCAAGGGGGTGATGCCAAGGGCGGCGGGGTCGAATTCATCGAAGATCCGCTGAGCGTCATACGTGCGGTAGTAGTTGCCCACGCCCGCATGGTCGCGGCCGACGATGAAGTGCGTGCACCCGTAGTTCTTGCGCATGATCGCGTGCAGAATCGCCTCGCGGGGGCCGGCGTAACGCATCGCGGCCGGCAGCACCGACAACAGCGTGTTCTTCGGATTGTAGTAATTGGCCAGCAGAACCTCGTAGCACCGCATCCGCACGTCGGCGGGAATATCGCCCTTCTGCGTCTGACCCACCAGGGGATGAATCAGCAGCCCGTCGCAGATTTCCAGGGCGCACTTGGTGATGTATTCGTGCGCCCGGTGAATCGGGTTTCGCGTCTGAAAGGCCACGACCGTCCTCCAGCCCCGCTCCGCGAACGCCGCCCGTGTTTGGGCCGGAGTCAGCCGGCGGTCGGCAAACGGGGGATCGTACCGCGGCGTGATGACTTCCAGGGGGCCGACCAGACAGACTTCGCCCTGAGCCATCGTCACAGCCACCCCCGGGTGAGCCGTATCCGTCGTTCCGAAGACCCGTTCGGCCTCCTTGCGTTTGTCGTGGCGGTACTTCTCGGTGACCGTCATGACCGCCAACAGTCGGTCGCGGTCGTCGGTCAGTGCGATTGGCTGCCCGGGGTCGATTCGCTCGGCCAGCGCCCGATCCACAGGGCACACGATGGGTACTGTCCATGGCAGCCCACCCGGCAGGTGCATCGTGTCGCACACACTGTGAAATTCCGCCTCATTCATAAACCCTGTCAGCGGGCTCAGACCGCCGATCGCCAGCAGCTCCAGATCGCATTGCTCGCGCTCTCCCAGAGCGACGCGGGGCAGACGCCCGGCTGCTTCCTTCAGGGCTTGCGCCCGCGGCGGATCGACGACGAGATTGACCAGTTTTCCGCCGTGTGGCGGAACCAATGCGTTTCGGTCCATTCTGACCTCCGAAGGTGACGCCGGGTGGGGATGATAGGCGATGGGAGGGGCGACGGAAACCGGTCCCACGCTTTGGACCGGATCGGGTGCCGCGGCGGAGTCGGTGTGGAATCGCTTGGCGCCGCATTTTCGGATTCGGTACGATGAACTAGCAGGCTGCCGGCGCTTGCGGTCGTGGGCTTGCCAGCTTTGGACGCGGGGAATCGTCGGGCGGGCGGTCCTGCATGTCGCTGGGCGGCCGCGGCCAGGCCAAACACGACAGCGGTCTACGGTGGAGGTGGGTGATGGCGGACGAACCAGAAGCTCTCAAGACTTGTGACGAATGCGGTGCCACCATCTACCCGGAGCACCTGGTCCGGGGCGTGGCGCAGGAATGGAATGGCCGATTGCTGTGCATCCACTGTCTCAAGGAGCGGGGTGCGGCTGCACCGGCTGTCGGCGTGCCGCCGGAGGCGCCGTCCGCAGATATCCCGATTGCCCTGGCCGATGATGAGGAAACGCCGAGCGTGCTTGGGCTCAAGGGCGGCGTGACCTATGAGACCAAGCCCACCGCGATCCGCGCGTTTGGTGGCGGCCCGGGTGGCATGGCGGAAGGCATCTCCGTTTCGGAGAAGAACTTGCGGCGTCCATTGCTCAAGGACTCGCCCAACGCCACCCGGTGCCGCATTTTCCACTGCAAGCTGGCAGATCCGGCCATGGCGTATATGTGCGAACAGATCAACGAGTGGGCCGACAGCCGCGAGGACATTCAGATCAAGTTCGCCACGAGCTGCATCGGCGTGGTTGAGGGCAAGCACGCGGACCCGCACCTGATCGTGACGGTCTTCTATTGAGGGTCCCCCGCGTCTCAGCGGGCGACGAGAGGTTGTACCGCGCGGCCGTTTCCCGGCGTGGACGGGCGCGAGCAACATGAGACTGGCACGCTTTCTGACTGATGAGGGACGCGAGTGCGTCGGCCGCCTGGTGGCCGAGCGAGTCGCCGAACCGTTGCTCGGCGAGCTGTTCGGCACACTCGCGTTCGCGGCCACGCGGGTGCACGTGGCGCGATTCTTGCCCCCCGTGCGGCCACCGAACATCTTCGCGATCGGGCGCAACTACGGCGCGCACGCGGCTGAGACGGGGGCGAATTTGCCCGACACGCCACTGGTCTTTCTCAAGGCGACCACGGCTCTGATCGGGGACGGGGACGCAATTGTGCTGCCGGCCGCCGCGCCCGATGAGGTCGATTTCGAGGCGGAGTTGGCGATCGTCATCGGGCGTGTCGCGCGGTGCGTATCCGAAGCTTCGGCTCTGGATTACGTTCTGGGGTACACCTGTGCCAACGATGTCTCCGCGCGAGACTGTCAGCGCAGGGATAAACAGTGGACGCGGGCGAAGAGTTTCGACACGTTTTGTCCGTTAGGACCGTGGATTGTCACGGCGGATGAAGTGGATCCACAGCAGTGTGTGATCCGCAGCCGCCTCAATGGGCGGCTGATGCAGGAGGCTCACACGGGCGCGATGGTGTTTTCTTGTCGGCAACTGGTCTCCTGGCTTTCGCATCAGTTCACGCTGCTGCCCGGAACGGTGATTCTGACCGGCACTCCGGAAGGTGTGGGCATGGCACGCCAGCCGCCGGTTTTTCTGCGTCCCGGGGATCGCATCGAAGTGGAGATCGAGGGTATCGGGACCTTGAGTAATCCGGTGGTCGGGCCGGCGGTTGCCAGCGCGGCCCAGGTGGGCTAGACTCAAAGACGACACGGCCGAGGTCCGGGCCCGTGCGCGGGGCGCGGACCTGCGGGGCAACGGTGTGGTCGACAACGGTGCGGTCCCTCTTGTCCGGGTGGGCCTGTCCCGGCAGAGTGGTGGTTTTCATCCCGCGCGACGAGCATGCCGAACGGTTCGCTTGGCTACCTCATGTCGCGCGGGTCCGTGCTGCGAATGCCTCGACCCCGGCTCCCGCGCAAAGGACACACAGAGTATGACATCCGAAGCCAACGGCCCCGGGGGGCCGTCCGCGTCTGGGGCGGATTCCTCCCTGGTCGAAGGTGTCTTGGAGCTCGACCCGCAAGGCGCCGGCTTTCTCCGCTCACTGAAACGTCACCTGGTCGTCCACCCCAACGACCCCTATGTGTCCCCGGACGCCGTCCGCAAGTTCCATCTCCGCGGCGGGGAGCTGGTGGCGGGTCCGGTGACGCCGGTGGACAACAAGGGCAATCGTCGCTTCAAGCTGGCGCGGGTGGCGACGATCAACGGGGTATCGGCGGACCGCTGGGTACCGCCGCCACCGCTCCAGGAAACGACCGCCATTGATCCGACTGAGCCGCTGGAGTTCGACACCCCGGGCGGTCCGCTGACCATGCGCGTGGTGGACCTGTTCACGCCGATCGGTCGGGGACAGCGCGGGCTGATCGTGGCGCCGCCGCGGACGGGCAAGACGGTGCTGCTTCAGCAGATGGCGCACGGGATCGCGGTGAACCACCCTGAGGTGTACATGATCGTGCTGCTCATCGACGAGCGGCCCGAAGAAGTGACGGAGATGCGCCGCAACGTGCGCGGCGAGGTGATCGCGTCGAGCAACGACCAGAGCGTGGAGTCGCACATCCGCGTGGCGCGACTCGTCAACGAGCGTGCCCGCCGCCTGGCCGAATGCGGACACCACATCGTCATTCTGCTCGACTCCATCACCCGGCTCGCGCGGGCGTTCAACACGTTCGTCGGTTCGAGCGGGCGGACGATGACCGGCGGGCTGGACATTCGCGCCTTGCAGGAACCGAAGCAGATTTTCGGCTCCGCGCGGAACATCGAAGGCGGCGGATCCCTGACGATCATCGCCTCCGCGCTGATCGACACCGGCAGTCGGGCGGACGATTTCATCTTTCAGGAATTCAAAGGCACCGGGAATATGGAGCTGGTTCTCAGTCGGGAGCTGGCCAACCTCCGCATCTGGCCGGCGATGGACCTCCAGCAGTCCGGGACGCGAAAGGAGGAGAAGCTCTTGCCGCCGGAAACGCTTCAGAAGTGCTACATGCTTCGGCGACAGCTCATCGACCTGCCCCCGGCCAAGGCGATGCTCACGCTTCTTCAGCGAATGGCTCCCTACAAGACCAAGGCGGCGTTCCTGGACAGCTTGCGGACCTGAGAACGGCCGGCCCCTGCGTCCGGCGGGCCGCATCCTGTCACCATGCGCGAGCTGACACGAATCGGAATCCTCTCGGACACCCACGGCCAGGTACGGCGCACCGCCGCCGCGGGCGAGCTGTTTCGCCAGCTCGGTGTTCAGGCTTTCGTGCATTGCGGCGACGTCGGCGGACCGGCCGTGCTGGATCAACTGGCGGGCCTGCGCGGCTGGCTCGTGCGCGGGAATATGGACGATGAGGACCCGACGCTGGACGATTACGCCCGAGCGTTGGGGATGACAGTGGCTCGCACTGTGCCGCTGCGGCTGGAGCTGGGGGGCTGTGTGCTGCTCGCATTTCACGGCCACGAGGCACAACTGGGTTTGCTGCTGGACGGCTCGGACGCCACGGCCGCGCTGCGGGCCGCGTATCAGAATGTCAAGTACATTCTCTACGGACATCGACACGTGCCGGCGGATAGCCGGTACGGCTCTTGGCGGCTTATTAACCCGGGTGCGCTGTACCGCGTTGCAGTGCCGACGGTCGCCACGCTGGACTTGGCTACGGACGACGTGCGCTTCTGGCATGTACCGGATGTCCCTGCCCCGCACGCGGCCCCGACTCCGGTTCAACTGACTTAGGCGCGCAACAGCGACACGCCTACGCGCAGTGCCCCCCCGGCGTTCGATCCCTTGACGCGCGTTGAGGGATCGGATGGAAACGCTGGGCAACTCCCGTTGTCTTTATCAGGCAAGCAGAAATGCCTGCCCTGGCACCAGCCGCGGCGGCGTCGACAAGCGCTGCCGCAAATCGTCTGCGTCCAGCGCGAACGCAGGGCTGATCTCCAGCGGTAACGCCGGTTCTCCGTCGCTGGCGCGCGGAACCGTGCATCCGCAAGCTTCGAGCCAGCGGCCCGCGCGTCGAACCAAGTCTCGGCGAGCGGTGGCCGGCGAGTCCTCGCCCGTCGCGTTCTTCACCGGGCTGAACTCTTCCTCGCGCCGGGTGAACAGCACGAGCGGCCGCGCGGCCAGCGGAATTGCGTCGAAGACGAACATCTCCAGCTTGACGGCATTGGGCTCGGTGGGCTGAACCGGGTTGCCGCGCTCGTCGACGGTCGGCACCTTCTTCTCCGCCCGGTGCCAGGGCAACTGGACCGTCGCGCCCGGTGCGGTCAAGCGCTCCACGAATTCGCGGCTCAGGATGTGCACGGCGATGCTGCCGGCGTCGAAGCGGCGCGTGCCGTCGGGGTTCCGGGCCCGCGCCAAGTCCGGCGGCAGGTCGCTGTATTCGATGATCGTCAGGCGGCCATCCGCGCGGGCGAACACGCCCACGCGTTCCAGGTCGTGGGCTTTGGCGACGGCCTTGCTGGACATCTCCGACCCGGTCAGCAGGTGCAGGCCGACAAACAGCGGGTCGATCACGCGTACCAGCGGATTGTCCACCTGGAAGTAGCTGATCGTGTCGATCCCGCGTTGGCGCATGTCCGTCAACGCTCCGCTCTCGGCCAGCGCCCGCAGACTACCGCCGTGGCCGTCCGGCGAGAGCGCCACGCGATGACGCGATGCCAAGGCGATGCGTCCGTCCGGCAGGAAGGCCGGCATCTGGCGCTGCGGGAAAAACACCACGTCGTCCGGCGACAGGCCGAAGTACGCGCGCTGTTCGAAGAAGACCCGCGTATCCTCGTGATTGCTCGGGCTGGTCATGATGTACCAGCGTGGACGATGCCCATAGCGACGCTGCGTGCCGAGCAGCCCTTCGGCAAAAAGCTGGAACAGCGAGGCGTTACGGACCGGGCTGATGGCGAAGGCTCCCTTCGGGCCTTCGAAGCCCAGGCGCGTGCCCTGCCCGCCGGCGACGGTGAACGCTGCCACCCGACCGGCAGCAATAGCCTGTGCGCCGGCGGCTCGGGCCCGCTCATAGAGATCGCGCTGCGCCGGCTGGGGCTCCGCAGGGAAGCTCTCGGGCGGCTCGAGTTGCCGCGGCAGGGTGAGCGGCGGGCGCCGCCGGACGTGCGTTTCGATGAGCGCTGCGCAGCGCGGAAAGTCGATCTGATCCAGATCGTCCAGCAACTGTGCTCGTTCCGTTTCGGAGAGCTCGGCCCAGAAGGCCAGGAGGTGCTGTTGTCCGACAGAACGAAGTTCTTCCTGATAGCGACGGTAGCGTGTTTCGATGGTGTCGGGCATGGGTCAGATACCCTTGAACCGCGGCGGCCCGGCGCTGGCAATGCGGCCAAGGGCGGGGACCACGCCACTGTGGCCGTGCGCGGGGGACGCCGGCTGCCGGCGGGGATTCTATAGTTGCGACAACCGCTTCGGGCCTGCCTGGACGACCTCGTGGGAGCAGCCGGCCGCGAAGAGCTTGAAGTTCTCGATGAAGCGGGCTGCCAAGGCGTCGTATTTCTTCCAGTATTCGTCTTTGTTGCCCCAACTGCTGGCCGGGTCGAGCACTTCCGGCGGCACGTCGGGACAGCTTGTCGGTACCTCGAAGCCGAACAGCTTGTCCTTGCGGTAGTTCACATCGTTCAGGCGGCCGTCCAGGGCCGCATTGAGCAGGTTCCGCGTGTGTCGGATGCTGATCCGCTTGCCGACGCCGAATGGCCCGCCGGTCCAGCCCGTGTTCACCAGCCAGCAGGTGCATCCGTGGCGGGCCATCTTCTGGCGGAGCAGCTCGGCGTAGACGGAGGGATGGTGGACCATGAAGGGCGCGCCGAAGCACGTGCTGAAGGTAATCTGAGGCTCGATGCCCAGTCCAATCTCGGTGCCGGCAATTTTGGACGTATAGCCGCTGACGAAATGGTACATCGCCTGTGCGGGACTCAGCCGGGCAATCGGCGGGAGCACGCCGGAGGCGTCGCACGTCAGGAAGATGATGTTCTTCGGGTGCGTGCGGGTCATCTTTTCCGCCACGACGTTCGGGATGAACTCCAGGGGGTAGGAGGCCCGGGTGTTTTCGGTGATCCGGTCGTCGTTGAGGTCGATCTTCCGCGTCGTGAGGTCATAGATGACGTTTTCGAGGATGGCGCCGTAGCGATGGATCGCAGCCCAGATTTGCGGCTCGTGTTCGGCCGAGAGCCGAATGACCTTGGCGTAGCAGCCACCCTCGAAGTTGAAGACGCCGTCGTCGCTCCAGCCGTGCTCGTCGTCGCCGATGAGGCGCCGGTTGGGGTCGGCGGACAGGGTAGTCTTGCCGGTTCCGGACAGGCCGAAGAAGAGGGCGACGTCGCCGGCCTTGCCGACGTTCGCCGAGCAGTGCATGGCCAGCACGCCTTCGTTGGGCAGCAGGAAGTTAAGGATGGTGAACACGCTTTTCTTGATCTCGCCGGCGTACGCGCTATTGGCGACGATGGCCAGTCGCTGCCCGTAGTTGAGCAGGATGGCGGTTTCGGTGCGTGTTCCGTCGATGCGCGGGTCGCACTTGAACCCCGGCAGGGCCAGGATGGTGAACTCGGGCACGAAGGTGCGGGCTTCTTCACGCGTCTGTACCGGCAGGAACATGTTTCGCGCGAACAAGCTGTGCCAGGCCTTTTCCGTGATGACGCGGATCGGCAGGCGGTACTGCGGATCGGCCCCCGCGTAGCAGTCCTGCACGAACAGCTCCTCGCCGATCAGATAGGACTGCACGCGGGCGAGCAGTTCATTGAACTTATCCGCGGCGAAGGGACGGTTGTATTCGCCCCACCAGATGCGATCTTCGGTGGACTCCTCGCGGACGATGAACTTGTCGGCGGCCGCCCGGGCGGTGTGCTGTCCCGTGTTCACAAGCAGCGCTCCGCCCTCCACGATGTGCCCTTCGTTGCGGAAAATCGCCTCTTCGTACAACGCCTCGACGGGCAGGTTCCAGAACACCCGGTCCAGGTACGCCAGCCCCAGGTTGTGCAGCTTGTGCTCGCTGGCCAGGTCGCCGGCCTGCTTCGTCGCGGGGGTTTCAAACTCCAGGTATTTCATCGCAGCGCTCCGCAAAGACCGTCTGGCGTCACCCGGTGGCCCGCGCGGTGCCTCGACCGGGGCAGGCCCCCGATGCGCCGACGGTTACCAGTCCCGCACCAGCTTCCGGTTCCCGATGTATAGCTCGTTGGGCGCGTTGGGGTCGAGCACCCACTTGATGCGCTCGATTCCTTCCGTGATATCCTTGATGGTCCCGCAGAAGCTGATCCGCAGGTAGCCTTCCAGGCCGAACTCCACGCCGGGCATGACGAGCACGCGCACCTTGTCCAGTAGCTTCTGGGCGAGCCGCTGCGAGTTGCGGTCATACGCCCNGAAGTCCGCGAAACAGTAGAAGGTTCCGTCGGGTTTGGTGACATTCACGCCGTCCAGCGTCCGCAACCGGTCGACCAGGACGTTGCGGTTGTTTTCCAGCGTGACGCGCAGGCTTTCGACGCTGGACTGGACGCCCATCAGCGCTCCCACTGCCGCCTGCTGGCAGACGACGGACGGTCCGGACGTCTGGTGACTCTGGATATTCGTCATCACCTTGATGAGCTGCTTGTTGCCGACGGCCCACCCGATGCGGAACCCGGTCATCGCGTACTGCTTGGACACGCCGTTGACGACGATGAGCTTGGAGTTTTCCGACAGGTCTTTGGCGTACTTGTAGCAGTTGATCGGCCGGCGACCGTCAAAGATCAGTCGGTGGTAGATGTCGTCCATGATGAGCCACAGGTCGCGCTTCTCGCAGAACTCGACGATCTCGGCGATGAACNGCTCCGAATACATCGCGCCGGTCGGGTTGTTCGGGCTGTTGATGATCACGGCCCGCGTGTACGGCCCGACCTTCTGCTCGATGTCCTGGATCCGGGGGTAGAACGACCCGTCCTCGGGGTACACGGGCACCCCGGTGGCCCCGCACAGCTTGGCCATCTCGGGATAGCTCACCCAGTACGGCGCCGGGTAAACCACCTCCTCCTGGGGATTCAGAATCGCCTGCAAGGCCACCATGATGGCCTGCTTGGCCCCCTGCGAGCAGATCACGTTCTCCGGCTCGACGTGCCGCTCGTAGAACTCCTCCATGTATCGGATCACCGCCTTTTTCAGCGCGGGAATCCCGTCCGCCGGCGTGTACCGGATCTCCCCGCTGTTCAGCAGGGCGGACGCGGTTACCAGGGCATCGATCGGCGGTTTGCTCTTGGGTTCCCCGCCGCCCAGGTGTATGACCGGCTCCCCTTTGGCCCTCAAAATGGCCGCCATCTCGTTCAACTTCAGCGTGGCGGATTCGCTGATGGAGCGACCAATCTGACTCAGACTCATGGTGGGGGGTTCCTGGTTTCCTCCGCAGCCACCGTCAGCGCGTGCGGGCGGTGCCGAAACCTTCACGCTAACGGCGGAGCGGACCGGCGTCAACCGCCCCATTGCCGGCCGGGTGCTCAGCGCGTAGCATCTGGCCTGTCGATCGAGACCATGCTTATCGACGTTCACGCACATTTCGGACGGGACGCCCCCGCGGCACGCGTGGCCACCTATGCGGGGCTAAGTAACGTTGACTTCGTTCTGATGTCGAATCGCGACGGGGCGTGCGATCCGCCGGGTGCTCCGGACCTGGATGAAACCGAGACCAATCTGGCCTGCCTGGACGCATGTCGGCAGCAGCCGCGACTGGTGCCGCTGTACTGGCTGCGACCGGGTCGGCTGGACAGCAACGTGTACGCCTTCGCCGGGGCGCTGGCCACGGAGCCTTTTGCCGGGGCGGTGTTTTCGCCGTCCGCCGTGGCGTTCGATGCGGATGCATCCCAGTTGGACGAGTACTTGGACGTGCTCGTGCAGCTCGAGCGTCCGGCATTGTTCTGCATCGGCAACGACGCGCGCTCGGCCCCGGCGCGGGTTCTCACCGTGGCGCGCCGCCACCCTACCCTGCCGATCGTCCTGTGTGCCTGCGGAGCCGGAGATGCCCGACGTCGGGAGATGCTGGACGTCGCGCGTCAGGCGCGGCGCGCCGGCGACGCCAACTTGCACGTTGACACGTCGCACGCTACGCAGGCGGAGGTCCGCCAAGCGGTCGAGGCTCTTGGTTCGGACCGGGTATTGTATGGGACGAATGCGCTCGCCTTCGGGGACGCGCACGTGCCCCGCCACATAGCGTTGCTGGACGAGCTCCGCCAGGCGCTCGCCCCTGCCGACTACCAGCAGGTTACGGCGAACAACGCGCTACGGCTTTTCCGCCTACCGGTCAATTCGTCGGGTCGGTAGCGGCATATCGGAGGTCGATCAGAAGGTCAGGGTGCCGCTCTCCGGGCCGGTTGGTCGCCCCCCGGGCGGGGTGGTCACGGTCGGGAAGCCACTGGTGCAGCCCCGCGGACAGCCGGTGGCCACACGGGCGCGGGGCAGCGCGGAATTCCGCACCCGGCGGATGCGAATCCACTTCCAGAAAACGGGGGTATGGTTAACGATAGGTGCCTGTGCGGGCCCTGCGGGGCAGGTTGCTGCTGGCCCTCGGCGTGCGGCAGGCACGCAGGCACCGCCCGATAAACGCACCCGGTGATATGAATCTGCGGCAGATTCGTTCGGCGGGCGAACCGCGGCGGGTGACGAGCGTAATAGGGGTCGAAGGTCGTGGAGCACAAGTCGGATGAGGAGCTGCTGGCCGAACACCTGGCAGGTAAGCCCGGTGCCTTCGACACCCTGGTAGCGCGGTATATCGATGGACTTTTCGGATTCTTCCAGCGTTTTGTCGGCAACGCGGCCATCGCCGAGGACCTTGTCCAGGAGACCTTTCTTCAGGTCCACTTGTCCGCCGGCGCCTTCGATCCGACCCGCAGCTTTAAGCCATGGCTGTACACAATTGCGGCCAATAAGGCGCGTGACCACATGCGCGCCCGGGGTCGTCGACCTGCGCAGTCCCTGGACATCGCCACAGGGGACGCGGAGGGGCCGACCCCCGGTGCACGGGTTGAGGCCCCGGAGCCGCCGTTGCGCGAACAACTCGACGAACTTGAACAGGCCGAACAGGTGCGTGCCATGATTGCGCAGATGCCGGAACATCTCCGCTTGATTCTGATTCTTGGCTATTACGAGCGGCTGCCGTATGCGGAGATCGCCGAAATCCTCGGCATTCCCGTCGGAACCGTGAAATCGCGTCTGCACAGCGCGCTGAACTACTTCGGTCGGATGTGGCTGGCCCATACCAGGAACGCCGCCCGCGGGTAACAGCGTGGAGGTATCGCGCGCATGTCGTCTTCCGGCCAAGCGGCTTTCGATCCCCGCCTCCTTGATCTGCACCTCGGGCACCTTTCCACGGCCGAGCAGGAAAGCCTGTGGCGTGAACTGGCTGCCGATCCGACGCTCGCCGCTCAGAACGAAGCCCTGACGACGGTGTTCGCGGCGCTGCGGGCGGAGCAGGGGTGGCGTGCGCCGGCGGATTTGGCGGTCCGCGTTCTGGACCGCGTCCGGCAGGCGGGGCCGCCGCCGCGGGTCGTACGTCCGCCCGATGAGTGGACCGACGCCGCCGAACGAACCAACGGACGCGTACTGCGGCTGGGGAACCTGCGCGACCTGGTGGCCGTGGCGGCGCTGATCGTGCTGGCCATTGGCGTAGGCGTGCCGAGCCTGATGCACATGCGCGAGCGTGGCGAACGGCTGGGTTGTTCGTGGAACTTGGCGCAACTGGGCCGCGGCGTGCAACAGTACGCCAGCACGTTCAACGCCAGTCTTCCGTTCGCTGGCTGGAGTCGCGACGCCTCCTGGAAGCCCACGAGTGAGCCCGGCGTCGTCACCGTGCCCAATCGTCGTCATCTGTACCCTCTGCTCGTCCAGGCCTTCGTGCTGGACCCGCGGTTGTTTGTGTGCCCGAGTCAGCGCGGGGCCCCGATGCCGCGGGATGCGATCCGCCTGCACAACGATTTTCTGGATGCCCGCAACGTCAGCTACCCGTATCAGAACATGGCCGGCGTGCGACCGTCGGCACGCGACGATCCGCGGCTGCCCATTTTGGCCGACGAAAACCCGCTGTTTGACGATGGCGTTCCGCTCGTTGATCTCCGTCGGCTGCCGTGGACCGACGTGGCCCGCATCAACTCCCGTGCGCACGGCGGCGCGGGTCAGAACGTGCTCACGCTGGACGGCCACGTGCTTTGGACCGTGACGCCCTTCAGCGGGGTGGACGGCGACAACATCTGGACACTCAACGGCGTCACCGAGTACACGGGGCGTGAAGGGCCGCGGGCTGCAACGGATTCACACCTGCTCAAGTGAGCGACGGCGAACCGATGCTGTTGCGCTTTTCCCCGGCGGCCGCGGGGCCCTCGTCAGCGGCGGAGGGGACGTGGTAAAAGGCTCTGGGGCCCGCTTGGCCCGGGGGCACGGTTCGCCTACAATCTGCAATCGTTGGGTCGCGACGTTGTCTCTGTCGCGCCGTCGAACAGCGGCGTCCGGGCAGTCCGGGCGCGTCTTTGGGCATCCGAACACGTTCGGGTCAAGCAGCGAGTTCAACGGTCGCCTCGGAGGCCGCGCGGAGCACGACGAGGTCTCTGTTGCCGCGGGACGTTTTCGTGCTTGCAGGACTATCGCCTGACCGAGGCTGAATTCCGCGGGCCGGTGTCCGCGGCTCGGGCCGGGCTACGTGTCGCCGCGACGCCACGCCAGCAACAGGAGCAAACCGATGAACCGTCTGATTCGTCCCCTCGCGGCTGCGAGTCTGGTGTTTGGTCTGTGCACGGCGGTTTTCGCCGAGGACCTCGAATCCGTCGAAAAGCAGATTATTGCTGCCTGGGCCAAGCACAAGACCATGACCGCGAAGATCACCAGCGACGGCCACTTCGAGGTGGGGGACATGAAAATGGAGACCAAGGCGGAGGGCACTCTGGAGACCGCGCGCGAGGGCGATAAGCATTTCCTCCGCATGGAAATGAAGACGACCATGACGCGTAAGAGCGGCGATCAGGAATCCCGAATGGAGCAAAACACGTCGGTCGTTGCGGACGGCGAATTCGCGTACACCACTACGGACAACGCCGGTCAGACGGTCGTCATGAAGACGAAGATCGACCCACTGATGACCGGCGAGCCGAAGGCGTTGCTCGACCAGCTCCGCAAGGAATATGAGCTCAAGCTCCTGCCGGACGACACGGTCGGCGGCCGCAAGACCTGGGTCATTCAGGCGACTCCGCAGAAAGAAGAGGTCCCGCCCGGCGCGCCGAGCCGCTACATCCTGCATTTCGACCAGGAGCATGGCCTGCTGATCAAACAGGGTAGCGTCACGGCCGACGGCAAGCCGGTCAGCACGACCACCTACTCGGATCTGAAATTCGACGTGAAGATTGACCCCGAGCGCTTCAAGTTCAAGAAGCCGGAAGGGGCCCAAATCATCGATCGGACTGGCAAACCGGAATAATGCCTCCCCGTACGCGCAAGACGACGCGGACTTCGGGTGCCGCGGCGATTGCCGAACAGGTCATGGCCATCGGACGCGGCTTCATGGAAGCACGCATCCTGTTGTCCGCGGCCGAGCTGGACGTTTTCACACAGCTCAAGAAACCGCTTTCGGCCCGCGAGCTCGCTGCACGAATCGGCGGCGACCCGCGGGCCGTGACGATTTTGCTCGATGCGTTGGGCGCGCTGGGCCTGCTACGCAAAAGCGGGGAGCGGTATCGATGCCCGCCGGCCCTGCATGCGCTGCTCGCCCGCGACACGGCGGCTTCCGTGCGTCCGATGCTGTTGCACTCGGCGAGCCTCTGGCAGCGGTGGTCCGAACTGACCGCTTTAGTGCGGGGCGACCCGCAGGCCCGGGCGCGGACCCTCGCGCCGCGTAACGGCGACCGAACCAGGGCCTTTATCGAGGCGATGCACGTTGTCGGGCGGGAGCTGGCCACGCAGGTCGTGCGCGTGGTCAAGCCAACGCGAGCGCGGTCGCTGCTTGACGTCGGTGGCGGCCCCGGCACGTACACCGCCGCCTTCTTGCGGGCCGTCCCTCGGCTGCGCGCCACGCTGTTCGACCTGCCGGCGGTCGTCGAAATCGCACGCCAGCGACTGCGAGAAAACGGGTTGCTGGACCGTGTCCGTCTCGTGGCCGGCGACTTCTACACCGATGAGCTGCCCGCGGGCCACGACCTGGCGCTGCTGTCGGCCATCATCCATCAGAACAGCCCGCAACAGAACATTGATCTGTACGGCAAGGTCTGGCGGGCTCTTCAGCCCGGAGGCCGGCTGATCATTCGCGATCACATCCTGCACCCCAGCCGGACGAACCCGCGCGCTGGCGCGGTCTTCGCCGTGAACATGCTGTGCGGCACGGCCGGCGGCAACGTCTATACCTATCGCGAGATTCGCACGGCGCTGGCGGCCGCGGGCTTTGTGCACGTGCGGCTGCTCCAGAAAAGCGACCATCGCATGAACGGTCTGGTCGAGGCATTTCGCGCGCCCGAGTCGTAAGCCACGTCGCGGCCGCGGGCGACCGTACCGGTGCGGCAAGCGAACGTGTGGTGCCCGCGCGTCGGCTCCGGGGGTAGAATCCGCAACCGGGAGACCCGGCCCCCCGTATTTGACGGAAGTGCATGACAAGCACCGATCCGCTTCCACCTGAGCCCGATTCGCGTCGGCCCGGAACCCCAGCACGGCCGCCGGCAACGTCTTCGGAACGGCCTGCGACGCCACTTCCCGGCGCGGCCGCAGGCGAGCCCCCGACGCGCGCGTCCGCCGATACGTCTGGGCTGGGTGCGCCGGCCGCGGCGCGCAGCTTGTCTGCGCCGCCGGCGCCGCAGGTCGAGGGTTACGAACTCCGCGAGGAGATTCACCGGGGCGGTCAAGGCGTCGTCTACCGGGCGATACAGCTCGGCACCAAGCGAGAAGTCGCGCTGAAGGTGCTGTTGGAAGGTCCCTTCGCAGGTGAGACCACGCGGCGGCGCTTCGAGCGTGAGGTAGAGCTGGCGGCTTCGCTCCGGCACCCGCACATTGTCACGATTCTCGACTCGGGTCTGAGCTTCGGCCGCTACTACTTCGCGATGGAGTACATCGACGGCCTGCGCGTCGATCGCTACATCGCCCAGCACAAGCTGTCGCTGCCGCAGACGCTCGAGCTGTTCGAGAAAATCTGTCTGGCCGTGAACTTCGCGCATCAGCGCGGGGTGATCCATCGCGATCTCAAGCCGCCGAACATCCTGGTAGACCGGGACGGGCAACCGCACATCCTGGATTTCGGCTTGGCCAAGGCCGTGTACCGCCCGGAGGGGGAATCGACGGTGCCCGTGTTGTCGCTCAGCGGGCAACTCCTCGGCACGGTGGCGTACATGTCGCCCGAGCAGGCCGCCGGCAGCCAGGAGGTCGATGTCCGCAGCGATGTGTACTCGCTGGCGGTCATGCTGTATGAAGCGCTCGTGGGTTGCCCGCCGTACTCGGTCGAGGGTTCGCTGGCCCAGGTCCTGCACCGGATCGCCGCGGACGAGCCGCGCCATCCGCGTTCGTTCGGCAAGCGGTGTCCCTCGGGCTTCCGTATCGACGACGAGTTAAGCACGATACTCCTGAAAGGTCTGGAGAAGGACCCGCGCCAACGGTACCAGAGCGCCGGCGAGCTGGCGCGCGACCTGCGACACTGGCTGAACGGCGAACCGATCGAAGCCCGCCCGGCCAGCGGGCTGTATCTGCTAAGGAAAACCCTGCGGCGATACCGACTTCAGGCGGCGATGGCCGGCGGCGTGCTGCTGATGCTCGTGGGTTTCCTTGTCGTTCTGGCGGTCCTGTTCAGTTCGGAGCGCGCGGCCCGCCGCCAGGCCGACCTCAAGACCGAGGAGGCCCGTTTGGCCGTGCAGCGGCGTGATGCCGCGCTGGCCGACGCCCGCGGCGCCACCCTGCTCGCGGTACAGGCCCAGCAGAGTCTCCGCCGCGCGCTCGCTCGCGAGCACGTTCAGCGCGGCGATCTGGCGTTGCAGCGCAGCGAATGGAGCGCAGCGCGTGACAGCTTCTGGGACGCGCTGGAGATAGCCGCCAGCCCCACGACCGTGTGGGCCTTGCGCCGTTACTACGCGCGGACGGGCAACAGCGACAATCTTCTTCTGTCCGTCGAGTCGCACGGCCCAAGCCGGCTTGCCCCCGGGGGTTACCTGGCGGCGGCCTGTCCCACGCCGCAGTCCGTCTGGGTCCGCGATTTGCGTTCCGGAGCGGTCCGCCAGTGGGTCGCTACGCCGGGCCCCGTCCGGCAGCTCTACGTGACAGATACGGGGGCCGTGGCCGCGGCGGGCGGCGGCTGGGCGCGTGCCTGGCGCAGTTTCGTGGACGACCGTCCCCCGCTTCGGCCTGCCATCGTTCTCCACCTGCCGGAGAACATCACCCTCTATGGTCTTTTCGTCGTCGGCGATGGCGAGGTGCTAGTCGCGGTCACCGCTCGCAGCGTCTTGCTTGCGTATCCGGATCGCTCCGCCGCCCCGGTGGTCCTGCGCGGCACAGTTGCCGGACTTCCCGACTACAACCCGGAGCAGCGTCGGCTGGCAGTACCGACCAGCGCGGGCGTCGAAATCGTCCAGCTCCGCGGCGCGGAAGTACGCCAGGATGTTCTGCCTGTTCCGGCTGACGACCCGCCCCGCGCGGTCCGCTTCGACCGCGCCGGCGTACTGGGTGTCCTCGCGGGTGATATCTTCGTGCTCGATGACGAAACCACGTCAACACCGGCGGGGACGATCTCTGCGTCCGTCCCGCGCGGCGGGATCGCCAGACAGCAGACGCGTTGGGTGCGGTGGGTGGCCGCCGACGCGCAAACGGTTGCGTTCGACTTCGACCGAGCTGGTCAGAACGTCGTACTGGCCAGTGACAACGGACAGATTACTCTGATCCGTGCGGATACCGCGGAAACGCAACGCCAGTTTTTCGTCGACAAGCTGACCGATGTCCGGCTGCGACCTGTTGATGACTCTTCCAACGCAAATACGACGGTGTTTCCCGCGGTTTTGACCCTGGATGAAAGAGGTGTGGTCGCACAGTGGGACGCGGTCCCGAGTGACCACACCGTGCGACGTCTGTGGGACGAGGCGCCGGTGGAGTGGGCCGCAGCCGTCGATGGCGCGGTGGTCCTGCTGGCCAACGCACGCAGCCGGGTAGTCGCCTACGCTCCGGGCCGGACGCCGGAGCTGCGGACCGTCGTTCAGCCGCGTCTGCTCGAAGGGGTGGCGCCGTTTGAGACGCGGGCTGACATCTCCGTCGCTTTGGACGCTGTGGGTCGACGAGCCGCGATTCGAGACGGCCGATTGTTGCGACTCGTGGACCTCCGTGAGCAGAGCGGACGCACGCAACCCTGGATCGATCCGGAAACGCCGGTACCGGATAAGGTCGCGCTCAGCAGCGACGGCGAGTGGCTCGCGGTTTTGAGCCGCACGCCGCTGGGCGATCAACAGCGTATCACGTTGCAGCGGTGGGCACCGGATGGGGATTCGAGCACCGTCTCCGCGCCGGCGGATGCGGACGAGCCGGCCGCGGCGGCCGGCCGCGCCCGGACACGGCGTACCCAGCCGCGGACTGCCCCCGTGCTTCGGCACGACTTCGTTGGGGCTGCGGTGCGCGATCTCGTCTTCGTTCCCGGCACGCGCGCGCTGCTCGCAGCCCGCTCCAATGGCGAACTGGTGCTGCTCGACGCGGACGAGCGCGCCGCGGCCAGCTCAGGCTCCGGCCTGTGGCTGCTCGTGCCGACCACGCCCGTGATGCTCGCTGTCAGCCGGTCGGCGGCTTACCTGGCGGTCGCGGGCGAGGACGGAACAGTCCGTCTGTACACTTTGAGCGGCAACGCACTGCGCTCCGGCTCGCCGGTGCTCCGTTATCGCTTTGCGGNCAATCCTGACGTCACGGCACTGGCGTTTCATCCGCGGGACGNCACCCTGCTTGTCCGCACACGCCAGGGACGCGTTCGCCTCTACGACCCGGCCACGGGGGAAGCGGCTGCGCAGTGGGATTTTCCAAACGCGGGACGACGCCCGCTGGCTGCCTGGGTCGGCGAGACAGACACGCTGCTGGTCAGCACCGAGCAGGGCGTATATGAGTACCGGTACGACCGCATCGACGCTTTGATCGAGCGGGGCCGGGCCTATGCGCAGCAGCGGCAGATCGCGCGCCGCGTCGAGAACGACGAGTGGACGTCCGCATGGACGCTGGCCACCACCTGGGCGGAGAGCGGTAGCGACACGGCCCGCGTCGTGCGTACCGGCCTGATGGCCGCCGCGCTACGTCGGCCCGGGCTGGAGTTGCCCGCCGCCGTCTCCTCCGTCGTAGTTGCCAGCGAACCGACGACGATGGTGCAATTAGCCCATGCGGCCTATGACGGGCGCCGATTCGACTTGGCCCGGGTGTGGCTGCGCGCGGGTGGGGAGCGGCTGACGGGAAGCTCCGGCTCGGCGTCCGATGGCGGATCGCTATTCGGCGCGTACGTGGTACTGGATGCGATGACGGCACTGCGGATGGCGGAATGCGACTACCTGGCGGGCGACCTGGCGGCGGCGGCAGACGGTTTTGGGCATGTCCTCGCGTTGCCGGACTTGCCGCCCGCACTGGCCCCGACGGTCGCGTTGGAGCGGACGGCGGCCCTCGCGCTCCACGGGCGCATCGCCGAGGCCCGGGCCGCGGCACAGCGCATCGGGGAGACACGCGGGCGACGGCCGCCGGCCGATCCGATCATCGCCACGGCGGCTCGCATCGTGGCTCGTGCCCTGACGGGTGAGGAGGAGCAGCGTCCGGCCGTGTCCGCGTTCGACGACCTGTTAACACGTCTGGACGAGCGTAGCTTGCTCTATCGGGACGACGGTCCGTTTTTCCTGGGCGAGCTGGCCCGGCAGCGCGGCGACGCAGCGCAGGCGCTCGTACATTACCAACGGTGCCTCGACCTGGCGCGCGACACGTGGCCGGCCAACTGGGCCCGCTATCGACTCGCTGAGCTGGCGGCCCGGTCGGGCGCAACGGCCTCGCAACCCACCATGACGGAGAAACCATGAATGTACTGGTGATTGGGTCGGGTGGACGTGAGCACGCCATCTGTCACGCGCTGGCGCGCTCGCGCGAGTTAGAGCGGCTGTTCATCCTCCCGGGGAACGCGGGCACAGCCCGTCTGGGAACCAACGTCCCGGGCGACGCGGGCGATATCCGGCTGGCGCTGGAAGTGGCCCGCCGGGAGTCGATCGGGCTGACCGTCGTGGGTCCGGAGGATCCGTTGGCGGCGGGCATCGCCGACGCGTTCCGGGAGGCCGGGTTTCGGATCTTCGGTCCGACGGCGGCCGGTGCGCGTCTGGAAGCGGACAAGGCGTTCGCCAAGCAGCTCATGCGGCAGTACGCGATACCCACGGCGGAGGCACGGATCTTCACGGATTTCCGTCTGGCTCGGCAGTACATCGCCACGCGTGACGAGCCGGTCGTCGTGAAAGCGGCCGGCTTGGCCAAAGGCAAAGGCGTCATCGTGTGTGAAGATCCGGCGGACGCGATACTGGCGGCCGAGGACATGTTAGTCAAGCACAAGTTCGGGTCGGCCGGCGACACCATCGTGGTCGAGGAACGTCTGCTGGGCCGCGAAGCCTCCCTGCTGGCGGTTGTCAACGGTCACACCGCGTTTCTGCTCGAGCCCGCGCAGGACCACAAGCGCTTGCGTGACGGCGACCAGGGACCGAACACGGGCGGGATGGGGGCCTTCTGCCCAACGCCACTCATCGACGCCGACACGCTCCGCCAGATCCAGAGTCAGATTCTCGTGCCGACGCTTGATGCTCTCGTACGCGAAGGAATTGCGTATTGTGGTGTACTGTATTTCGGGCTGATGCTGACGGCGGCGGGGCCGCGCGTCCTCGAATTCAATTGTCGGTTTGGCGATCCGGAGACGCAGGCCATTCTGATCCGCCTCCGTTCGGATTTGCTTGAGCTGCTGAATGCTGCGGTGGACGGCCGACTGGAAAGCGCGGAAGTGCAGTGGGATGCGCGTCATGCGTTGTGCGTGGTACTCGCCTCGGCGGGGTATCCCGACAAGTACCCGACCGGGCTTCCGATCACCGGGCTGCCGCCTGACGCGGACGACTTGGTCGTGTACCACGCGGGCACCCGCTGGGAAGGGGAGCGGCTAGTGACGAGCGGAGGGCGCGTGCTCGGGGTAACCGCGCTGGGGGCGACGCTGGGCGAAGCCCGGTCGCGTGCGTACGGTGCCGTGCAGCAAATCCGTTTTGATGGGATGCAGTATCGCACCGACTTGGGAATGGAGGCGTAAGGCGGACCGGGGCTCGGTGACGGCTGCGGTTGGCGGACAGTCAAATTCGCACCGGGGAAGCCTTTGCGCGACCTGCGGAATCCGCTATGCTATTGATGTCCCGTGCGTATCCGTGGCCGGGGCACTAATTTGATTTACGATGGTCGGGCACCCGCGGCGCCGAGTCCGCTGTTGGCTACGTCACCCGAAGGCCGTGGTGTCCCCGGAGCGGTAGGTCTTGGAAAAGGGGACGAATGTCTTCGTCACCGGCGCTACAGGGCTGATCGGCGGCGAGCTGGTACGAGCATTACTGACGCAGCCCGTAGGCAAGGTCTGGGCCCTCGTTCGCGCGACGCACGACGCACATCCGGAAACGCGTCTCGCTAACCGCCTGAAACGGTCAGCCCCCAGTGAACGGTTGGGCACGAGTGCAGTACGCGCGGTCGGCGGCGACGTCGCGACGCCACGCCTCGGCCTGAACGATGCTGACTACGACGAGATCCGTCGCGAGGTTGACATCATCATTCACAGCGCGGCGGAGACGTCGTTCATCCGGGCGGCGGCGTGTCGGCGGGTGAACATTGCCGGCGCCAAACACCTGATCGAGTTCACGCGGCAGTGCGCGCGGAACCCGCTGCTGGTCTGCCTGAGCACGGCCTTTGTCAGCGGCGTCGTGGCGAACGCGTGCCTGACGGAGGAAGATGGCCGTCGCCCGCGGAGTGAGCATCACAACGAGTACACGCATTCCAAGGCGGTCGCCGAAGAGCTTTTCCGCTCCAGCGGGTTGCCCGTCCTCGTGGTGCGGCCGTCGGTGGTGCTCAGCGCGGGCGTGCCGGATGTCGGCTTTGCCCGCGCGATCATTCAGTTCATCCCGCTGCTGAACGAGCTCGACGCGGTGCCGATCAACCCGGCCGGTCGCCCGGACGTGGTGCCGGTGCAGTTCGTCGTGGACAGTATCATCGGGTTGCTTCAGACGCGGCAACGTCGCCACGACTGTTACCACATCTCCGCCGGGGAGCAGGGGGCGGTGACGTTCGGCGAGCTCTCGCCGGTCGTCGATCGGTTTTATCACCGCCCGGTACCGCTGCGACTGATCCCGCTGGCACAATGGACGCGGGACGTGCATCGGAACTACATCCGCACGCCGGAACAGCGCCGCATCTTCGCTTCGCTGCGGAACTATCTGCCGTTTCTTAATATGAATGTGGTGTACGACAACACCCGCCTGCGGATGGAGCTGGGCGAGCGCTTCCCGCCGCTGCCGCCGCTGACTGCGTATCTGGAGGAGTTGCTCGCCCTCATCTCACATGACCGCGGCATCAGCCGCTGGCTGCGGGCCAAAGGAGCCTAGTAAGCCGCGGCAACGGACGGCGGACCGGCCGCCTCCGTCGGCGATTGATCCCTTCGGGAGACCGGTATGATCGCTCGTCTGCACGCGTTGCAGTCTGCCACAATCGGGGTTGCTCTGGGGCTGATGCCGCTGTCGGCCTGCCGGACGCCGACCACGAATACGCCGCCGGTCAACTCGGCACCTACGCCGGTCGCGCCGTCGGAGGCGGCACCGTCGTCGGTGCCCGCGACGCAGCCTGAGACGCGCCTATCGCAGTCGGCGGAGACGGACCCCCAACAGGCCAAGGAACGGGCCCGGAAAGACCGCGAGCGCCAGCGGAAGCTGGCGCGACTGGAGCGGGAGCTGGAAGTCGCGCGGCTGAATCTGGCCAAGACACGTTTGTCGGTCGAGCAGAATGAGGCCCGGCATGCGGAGTCCGTCGCGCAGGCGGAAGCGGAACTGCGTCTGGCCCGCGAGAGGCTGCGGATCTTCGATGAAATCACCGCGCCGCAGCGGATCGCGCGGGCCGAGCTGAATCTGCGTGGCAGCGAAGACGGCCATACGGAAGCCCGCGAGGAGCTGGAGCAACTGGAGCTGCTGTACAGCGAAGAGCAGTTTGCCGATCAGACGAAGGAAATCGTAATTACGCGGGCCCGGCGGCGACTGGAGCGCTCGGCCCGCGAATTGGAGTTGCAGCGGGCCGAGTTGGAGGCTCTGCGCTCGACCCATCTGCCCTTGGAGCGGTTCGAGCGCGAGCAAGAGGTTCGACACAAGGAAAGAGCGCTCGCGCAACTCCATCGCGAACGTGAGCTCGGCGTGCTTGCTGATCGCGTGGCCTTGCTGAATGCGGAGGGAGAAATCGCGCGGCTGGAAAACGAGTTGGCTGACGTGCGTGAGGAGATACAGGAAGCGGAGCAGCCGCCTGCGACCAGCGAGTCCGGCCCATGAGCTGTCCGAGCCGACTCATCGCGTGGGTCGTGGCCGTGGTCGCGGTGAGTTACCCGACCGCGGTGCGCGGGGAGGATCTTCCCGCACCCGAGTCTGTGCGCGCGGCAGTTGCTCGCGGGCTGGCGTTTCTTCTGGATGCGCAGAACGCCGACGGTTCCTGGGGCGGGCCGTGGGGCGGGATCACGACCTGGAGCGGCGAAACATGGAGTTCGCCCGAATCGCACCGCTCCTGGCGGGTCGCGACGACCGGCCTGTGCACCCTGGCGCTGCTGGAGGTTGGGGAAGATGAGGCGGCCCGTGCGGCGGCGGACCGTGCGCTGGATTACCTGGTGGCCAACGCACGCGTCAAACGGCCCAACGAATGGGACACGATGAATTGCTGGGCCAACATCTACGGATTGCAGGCCGTCACGGCCGCCTGTGGCCACCCGTGGTACGCCGGCAGCGCGCGGCAAGCGGCGCTCCGCTCGGCGGCGGGTGTCTTTTTGGATCAGCTCAGCCGAACGCAGTCCCTCAGCGGTGGTTGGGGCTACCTGGAGTTCACTCCGCCCCGGACCGCTCGCCCGCAGTGGGCCACGAGCTTCACCACGGCGGCCGGCATCATCGCGATCGTCGAAGCCCAAAGGCAGGGATTGACGGTTGATGAGGCGATGCTGGCCCGGGCCGTCAAGGCCGTCCGGCACTGTCGTCTCCCGAACGGCGCGTACACGTACTCGATCCAGCCGATCACGCACCCGCGTCGGATCGGCTCCATCGACCGCTTGAACGGCTCGCTGTGCCGGATTCAGGTTTGCAACGCGGCGTTGCGCCTGGCCGGCGAGGATGTGCCGGACGAACGACTGCACACCGGTCTGGACGACTTCTTCCGCGAACACCGGTTTCTCGACATTGCCCGCTTGCGGCCGATTCCGCACGAGGCGTTTTACCAGAACTCCGGCTACTTCTATCTGTTCGGGCACTACTACGCAGCGTTCGTGATCGCAGAGTTACCCGCCGAACAGCGCCGGGAAGCCTGGCGGCGGTTGTGGCAGGAGATTCTCAAGATCCAGGGGCCGGACGGCTCGTTTCGCGACTACGACCATCACGCGTACGCCAAACCGTACGGCACCGCGTACGCGTTGCTTGCTCTGGGGCGTGGGCTGCGCGACGTGTCGGACGGTGCGACGCAACTGACTCCCGCGACCCGTGGCCGCTGAAGGTCGCACCGCGGTTGCGTTCGATCGTGGGGTTCAGCTTCCGAACGAAGTCTGGAAGACCGCGATGTCCGTCAGGTCCACGTCAAGATCGGCATCGAAGTCGAACAGGTCGCAGCCGGGGGCCGGCGGGCCGACCTCAGGGGCCGTCAGGCACGGCAGCAACCGATTGCGGTCTGCCAGGTCCACGTCGCCGTCCACGTCGTAGTCGCCGGCGCGCCACAAACCGAGTGCGAAGTTCGCTTCGGTGAACCCGGCCCGCGTGACGCGCACCAGCGGCCGCGTCACCTCCGTGTACCCCGGAGCCACGGCGCTGATGGGGAGCAATGATCCGCCCGGTCCGGCCGTCAGTCGCGTCAACAGGAAGCACCCGTTGCCGTCCGTCTGAAGCTGCACGAAGCCGCTCAGCTTGATGGTTGCGTTGTCGATCGGGACGCCTGTGGCTCCGTCGGTCACGCGCCCGTACACGAACCCCTGTGTGGCCAGGTTCGGATCCCGCCAAGGCATCGTGGGTGGCAGGGCTGGCTGCGTAAATACGTTGGCGGCGACGTAGGGGTACCAGTCAGACCACGACTGGCCGCCGTCGTTGGTGGACTGGTACGAGNACGTGCAGAGGCCGTGGGCCCCCGCGTTGCGCGCGTACAGTAACTGCGTGCGGCTGNCGGCGAAGGTGTTCATGTAGATGCCGGGGCCGATGAAGGTGTGCCGCCCGTAGGTCTGGGCCCAAGCCACCGAGTTGTCCACCCAGGCGCGGTAGGTCGACGGGTAGCTGTTTTCGTCGAAGTAGCACATGGGGATGGTCGCGTCGAGATACCCCATCTGCTGCCAGTACTTCCAGTCGCTGAAAAGTTTGTATGGATTAGTCTGCGTGAAATCACTGTTAGCCGGGTACCACGTCACCAGGGCTGCCGTGTGACGCAGCGGCTGCCGCACGCTGGGGCTCGTTGCCGTTTCGGCCATGGCGCGGCGCACGACCTCTGTAATCGTCCGGCGACGGAAGTTGCTCCAGGAAGGGTCATTCGGATCGGGCACGCCGCCGTACCCGGTGATGGCCTGAAAGCGGCGTAGCGACGAGCCGGAGTAGTTCGGGTCGGCGGGGTAGCCCGCATCGACCTGGGTGTAACGGATGTAGTCCCAGTGGATGCCGTCGATTGCGTAGTTCGTACACAGTTCACGGACGATGCTTGCCAGGTACTCCTGCACACCCGGCGAGCCGGGATCGAACGTGTAGTAACTACCGACTTTGGCCACCGTTCCCATGGACGCCCGCGGCACCGTCAGCCACTCGGGGTGAGCGGCGACCGTCGGGTTGCCGTTCGGCGGCCAGGTCGAGCTGACGCGGAAGGCAACCAGCCAGCAATGGACTTCGAGCCCAACGGCGTGGGCCCGCGTAACGAGTTCCGCTAGCGGGTCGATTCCGCCGACGATGTCTGCCGCCCGTGGGACGAGGCTGGAATTCCAGTAGGCGCCATGCCCGGCGGCGCCCGTGTCCTGAAAGGCGAGTACCTCCGCGACGATGGCATTGTAGTTGCCGGCCAGCGCCCAACCGATCATCGTGTTGATCTCGTCGATGCTCCGGAAGCCGGCGTGAAAGGCGTCCGCCCAGAACCCGCGAAACTCCCCCGTTGTCGCGCCCTGCTGCACGAACACTGCCGTAGCGGTCTTGTCCTGATCCATCGTAACGGTCGTGCTCGGGGTGTTGGGATTCGCGACGGGCAGCCCGCCGGACACCTCCCAGTGGTGAAACTGGTATCCTGCTGCCGGGCTAGCCGCGATGGGAACTACCTCGTTGAACGAGTATGCATAAGGGCCGCCGACCGACGGGCTGGTCGTTCCCGCGCCGGTTGGACTGACCGCCATCGTCAGCCAGGTGATGGACGACTCGGCGGTGAAAGAGACAGCGTCCGCGATGACCACGCTCGGGTTGGCATCGTTGCTGAGCGTGACATAGCCGGCTGTTCCGGCTGCGAACGTGAACGTTCCCAGGACGTTCCACTGTCCACCGTTCTGCTGCTGATTCACGCGGAATGTTGTTGCTCCGCCCGCGTGGTGGACGGTGAAGGGCGCATTGTCGGCTCGGTTCGTGCCCTGCGGATAGTAGATGGCGACCTGGTACGCGCCCGCGTGGGGCAGGTTCGGTCGCCATTCGACTTCACCAAACGGCGTGCCGTAGCCGGTAGTCGTGCGAAAGCGGTAGTCAGCGCCCCAGTGGCCCGGTGCGGTAGTTCCCGTGGTCCACTCGCCGCTCAGCACGGTGAAGCCCGGGTCGGAGTTGTCCACAATCACCGTCTGAGCCAGCGAGGCGGTAGCCGCCAGCGTTGCGGCGCTCAGCGCGATGATCGCGCGCTTCAAGACAGTTTGCGGGAAAAGCGTCATGGGAATTGCTTGCTCCTTCCAGCGCACCACCGGCGGAACAACGTTCGCCGCCACACCGGTGCCGTTGCGGCACCTTCTTGCTCCCTCCAATCATACTCCGCGAAGGGTTGGTTCCGCATCAGAAAAGCGAATCGGAGCGAGTAGGGCGCTGTGGGCCCCGACCGCCTGGAGGCTGCCGGAGAGGCTCTACCGCCCGGCGACACTGCGGGGCTACAAACATCCATCAGGCGAAACCAGTAGGCTGGTTTGATTGTTATTCTCGGACCTACTCTGAGAAAACTGCCAAGAATCCAATCCATTTGCGAACACAATCCGAACACGCGATCGGTGCGTTTCGTGAGCGTTGCGATGCGCTCTAGCCGTCTTGAATAGTCTTATAGTAGCTCTCTTGGACCTAATAGACCACAATTACGCAACTTGTGCAAGATTATGTAATTATGTATTTCTTGCGGACGAAAGATCCCTGTTCGTCTCCGGAACCGATCACGAAGAATCCCACTTTCTCTTGCGGTGGTGTCCCGCCGGGTGTATAGTCCTATGTGGAGCTCATGATCGCGCAGCCAGCGCGCCGATGGCTGCGCAAACCGGGGCGAGGCCCCGGTGGCAGGGCAAAGGAGCGTTCTACCCGACGTCCACCGAGTGCAGCGGGCGCAAGGGGAGTGGGTAGACCAACGAGGGAACAGAACCGGCCCCGGGCATGCCGCAAGGTTGAGCTGGCGCGGCGCAGGGGCCAACCCCAAGGAGGAGAAAAGATGTGTCGACTCGCACTGGCTGTGTTGTTGGCGGCCGCATCGGCCGCGTCTGCCGCTGTGATCATCTGGGACGACTTCGAGTCGTATGCCGACACGGCGGCGCTGAATGCTGTGTGGCCGAAGGGCGTCGGCACGGATGCCGACACGTATCTGGCCACGGGTGACAGTGGTCCGACGTCGCCGGGGCAGAAGTACGTGCGTAACACGACGGTTGCGGCGCGTCGCGATTACACGTTCGCGGATTTGGCCGTCGGAGCAGGCGAGTACCTGGTCTGGGCTTTCGACTACCTTGATACCGTGGGGGCGACTGCGAATCCGCGTCAGTACGGTCAGCTCTTGTCGCGCGACCCGAACGGTGCCTTGGTCGAGCTGATCGCCATGGGCATGTACAACACCGTGACCAAGCCGGGTGAAGTGTTCAACGGAACCAAGTACCAGGCGCGCATCGCGTTCGCAGCCGGCCAAGGCTGGTTCAATTTGAACGCTTCCCGATCCGCGGGCTGGCACAGATTCGAAGCGCGGATCTATCCGACGACGATCGATTTCTACGTGGATGGTAACCCCGACATTCTGGGGCTGCCGCACAACGGGCAGTTCTGGTACCAGGCTCGGATCGGTTCGGGGCTGTCTTCCGCTGGTGGGCAGGCTGGATATGACAACTACCTGCTGGAGGTTGTCCCTGAGCCCGCCTCCTTGTTGCTGGTCTTGGTAGGCGGACTGGGCCTGCTGCGGCGGCGGTAATCGCGGCGGCTGCCGGTTGGCGCCCGAATGCGCGGAGAACGGTAGTTGCTTTTTGGCGGAACACGACAGCAACTAGAGTTCGTGCAGGCGAAAGACGATTCATATAAGACGCTCCGCTTCGTCGCGATTACGACGGAGCGGGGCGTTTTTGCTGCAAGTATTTTCAAGACAGGCGCTTATGAGATGCCATATGGTGACGATGTTTGGGCGGGTGGTCCGCGGATCGGCATCAGAGCATTCTAAGCGACCGTCACGGAGGTCCTATAATGCTTAGATCGCGTACTGCAATTCTGTTGGGAGTCGTCCTGGCCGTTTTGCCCACGGCCTGGGCGCAGTACACATCAGAGGTGGTCGGGTTTAACGGGGACCCGAACGCCGGGCAGCCGATCGATGACCCCGCCACGTCGCAGGAGATGTTCCGGATACCACAGTGGTCGGGGAGCACGAGCAGGTACGTCATTGCTAACAGCAGCGGCGCGTACGACTACAACGCGGCGTTCCGGGCGTCCGGGCTCCAGACCGAAGGCGCGGCGGCGCTGGAGGTCTACTTCAACTGGGATCCGAACGTGCCGGATCCCGAGGCCGCATGGGTGCGTTTGACGACCTTCGATGGTCCGACGCGCCCCAATCCCGGCCTGCATCTTCAGGGCAAGGTGCGATTTCGGATCACAAACCGCAGCGAGTTTTTCCAGGGGGCGGTCGGTTTGTGCATTGGCGTCCGGGAAACGGGCGCCGATGTGCCGTTGATGGCCAATGGTGGCAAGACCGGCGACATCGAGTGGGTCGGCGTGAGCACCAAGCGTAACGGCATCACGGCCGGTGCCGACCGCATCGTGCAGACGACCGCCAGCGGCGACGATGTTCAAGTGTTCCCCGTCGGGTATGACTTTAACGTGAGCAATCCGACGGCGGATCCCGGCGTTGCCGTCATCGGGCCGGGACCGAACGGCCGCATCGACACGACGCCGGCCGGCGACGACGCGTATCGCGCTGGCTTCGACGTGGACCCGAACGTGAACGTGCGGCGGCCCATTCCGGCGATCGTGATCACCCCGAGCGGAACGCCCTGGAACGTCGAGTTCGATTTAGCTACCGGGCGGGTCCGTGCCAAGAACACTTCGACGCCGAACGACTACGGCACGTACGACCCCAACGACCCCGGTACTTGGGCCGGCTTTACCGGTGACGGCGNGTTGAGTGCGCCCAACAACCGGGGAGCACTGGAGCNCATCGCGTTCACCAAGGTTGCCACGGACTATGCGCAGCTCATTGACGTGGGGATCGACGAGATGCAGTTCGAGGCACCCGTGCCCGATCCGGTCGTGCGGCCGCGCGTGCTGGCACCGATCATTGCCAACGACACGCAGGTGGTAGTCGCCGATCTGATGTATTGGGTGCGGGAAGTGCGGCTTTTTGTGAACGGTTCGCCCGCCGGCACGTGGACGAACCCGGATCCCAACTCGACCGATCCGCTCTACCACCCGGCGCAGGTAGCCATCTCGATCTCGCCGGCGGTGGCGGGTGACGTGTACACCGCCCGTCAGGTCAGCCACCAGACGGGCGCCGTTAGCGAAGAATCGCTGCCGGTGACGGTGTTGTCCGGTCCGCCGCCGTACACGTTCTCGTTGCTGGTGGACGAAACCGGCGGCGGGAGCTGCACGACGACTTCTTGGGAGTGGGTTGGCGTGACCGCAGCGAGCGGGTGGGTGCCGCAAGGCCAGGCGATCGTGCCCAACAGCGCCATGTGGCAGGTGGTGGAGGTGCCGCTGAACGACGACAACCTCGTGCTGTCCAGTCCATTAAGCGGCAACGGGGCCCTCGACGACTCGCCGACGGGGTACTACACGATCGACAGCGTATGGTTCACGATTGGGCCCGGTGTGGATCCGGGTAACCTGGGGCCGCACGAGGTGTTTATCGATGCGGTGCAGACCATCGACCCGAACGGCGCCGTCAGTGCCACGATACTCGATATGGAGGACGGCGTTAACCGCCTCCAGTACCCGCGTGGGCAGTCGCCGGTCCAGTCGGTGACCTCGTCGCTGTCGAGCACCACTTCGTACGATGGGCTCTACAGTCATCGGCTGCTGTGGTCGTACGCGGACAACAGCCCGACCTGGTCCCTGGGGATGCTCCAGCGACTGGGCTACCAGTGCGGTACGAGCCAGCTCATCGACGACGACTCAATTGCCATCCGGTTCCATATGCTGTGCCGCGCGCCGCGCATTGAACCGAACATTCCGCTGCCGACGGTGGTCGGCCCCATTATCAGAGGCAACCAGACCGCGGTGCGCGTGAACAAGGCCGCTGCTGCGACGATGGTCCAACTGTTTATCGACGGCGTCGCGGTTGGCAGTGTCGCCGACCCGAACGGGGCGGCCTACGTGGACTTCACCGGGTTGACCATGTCGCCCGGACAGTCGATTTCGGCGCGTCAGACGGTGCCGGAGGGTGTCAGCGATTACGCGTATCCGCGGGTCGTGGCAGCCGCGCCGCCTCCGCCGAGCGTGCAGCCGGTTCTGCCGGGTGCTGCTACGGTCAGCGTGACGAACTGTTTGACCGTGCCCTATGCAACCGCGTCGCAGGTGAACGTGTACATCCGCGATCCGAACGGTGCGTTGTGGGCGACGGGCTCGGCGGCCGGCGGTACGGCGACCGTGGTCGTGCCGGTCAGTCCGGCGCCGCGTTCGTTCGATGCGGTGACGGCGACGCAAACGGTCAACGGAGCGACGAGCGTGGAATCCGCGCCCGTGTACGTTATGGTACCGGCGCCGGTGATTTACAAAGCGCCGGCGGAGGGTGACACGAGCATCCGCGTTCAGAACCTGCTTTCGAATGCGACGCTGGTGACGATCACCAAGAACGGGACGACGACGTTTACGGCGGTTCCGACCCCTGGTGTGCGGTACGTGGATGTGCCGGTCAGCGGGCTGGTGATGGGCGACACGGTGACGGCCAAGCAGGCGGTGGGCGTTGTGGACGGCGCCGAGTCGGTGCCGGAGACCGTGACGACGAACACGACCACGTCTGTGTTCTGTGATTCGTTTGAATACGACGAGGCGACGTACCAGAGCATCTGGGCTACTTCGGCCAACCCGCGTCCGACGCTCGATACCGCACAGAACTCGACGCCGGGCGGCGGGCAGTCGGTGTTCGTGCCGGCCGGCACGACCGGTTCGACCGGTGCGGGTCGCATTCACCGCGCGCTGGCGAACTTCAGCCCGTCGGCCACCAACCCCGTAGTGTGGAATGTCAACATTTATGACCGGTACGGGCCGGGGGCGTCGAACGTTCAGTTCGCCCAGCTCAACGGGCAGACTGCCGACTTCTGGTACCAGCACGTCGGCATGCTGTCGTGGTCGCCACAGGATACCAACTACTACCAGTACCGGGCGGTTGGGAACGGCGGGCCGAACTGGATCGATCTGACCGAGCTTGATGCCCCCGTGCGCTCCGTTGGTTGGCACAACTTCACGATCGTCCACAAGGGTATGCGTATCGACGTGTACGTGGACGGACTGCTGGCCAAGAAGAACCTGACGCTGACCGATCCGACTACGTACGACATGGCGCGGATCGGACCGGGTTACACCAGCGACGGTAGCGCCTGGTACGACGATTACTGCGTGGAGATCGGCCCGGTTCGCTTCAATCTGCTGCCGCCGACCGTCAACAGCCCGGTGGAAGCGGGCGACACCACTGTGCGCGTCAGTAGTGTCCAGCCGACGGCTACGTCCGTTACCGTGTACGCGAACGGCACGCCGATCGGCAGCACCAGCCCGGGCGGCAACGCGGTGGTCGACGTCCCGGTGACCCCGTTGGTCGCGCATGACCTCATCACGGCGTCCCAGAGCCTCGGCGGTCCGGACAGCATCCTGTCTCAGCCGCTGGAGGTCGGTCAGGGCAACGGGCCGCTGTTCGTCTGCATCGGTATCCGGGAGACGAACGACACCGGCCCGCTGGGTACGCCCGGCGGCACCACAGGCCAGATCGAATGGGTCGGCGCTAGCGCGATCGTCAATGGCGCCCCGATCGGGCTTGCGGTCCCGCTGCAAGCCGGGTGGCAGACGCTGACGTTCAACCCGCTGGATCCGAACGGCATCAAGGCCATGCCGGGCGGCGGCGGGGACAACGTGATCACCGCCACCCGCGGCGTGCTGGAGCACCTGGCGGTCACGGTCGACCCGAACTCGGCCGACCGCAGTTCGGGTCGGTACGTGATCTTCGTCGATGATGTGGTCAACGTCGGCGCGGGTGCCGGCGGCAGCGACTTTGTGATCGCCGACTTCGAGTCGTTCAATGTCGGCGACGAGGTCCTGTTCCAGGAGCCGACGTATTCAGGCACGACGGTCGGGAACCTGTCGTACCCGCCGAGCGCCAGCGCCTGCACGGACGCGCAGGCGGCCAGCGGCACCAAGTCGGAGCTGCTGACCTGGTTCTTCCGGGATACGCAGAGTCGTCGCTGGGCCCGCATCACGACGGCCGGCACGCCCAACCTGCGTCAGCCGATCATCGATCTGACCAAGCCGATCCGCCTCAAGGTGCTGGTGATGCCCACCGCGGGTGCCTGCTGCCTGGCCGGCGGCGTCTGCGAGGTCCTGAGCGCGTATGACTGCGTGCTGGCCGGCGGCGAGTACCAGGGCGACTTCGTCTCCTGCACGCCGAACCCCTGCGTTGGGGCCGTCACCGGCGCTTGCTGCCAGATGACGGGCGAGTGCAGTGTGACCACGGAGGCCGAGTGCACCGGCACGTGGCTCGGCGAGGGCACCGATTGCGACCCGAATCCGTGCCTGTGTGCGGGAGATACCAATTGCGACGGTGAAGTCACCTTTGCCGACATTGACGGGTTCGTGGAAGCGCTCAGCGGTGAAGAAAACTGGACACACTGGCCGTGCCCGTGGCTGAATGCCGACTGCAACGGCGACGGGGACGTGACCTTTGCCGATCTGGACCCCTTCGTCTCGCTTATCGGCACGACTTGTCCGTAGGCCGAACGTCGGGGATCTGAGTAAACGAGGCCGGCAGGTCGGCGGTATCCTGCCGATCTGCCGGCTTTATTGCGCGTCGCTGGCGTGCGTCACGGTTACCTGACCCTCCAACGCGCGTATGATCACCTCGGTGTCGCGGACGTCCAGCGGCCGTCCCGCGAGCTCCGCCCGTAGTATCGGCCCGGCCAGCGGCGAGCGCAGTACGATTCCGCCGGGCGGCAGTTCCCCCGCCGCCCGCAGCGTCAAGAACAACTGGTTGTTGCGACTGCGCAGTTCGTATGACAACATGCCGTACTGCGTCGGCCAGCCGCGAATGGCGACTCCCTCCGGTGTGGCCAACCAGCGCGGATCGATGCCCGCGGCCAGCACAAGGGCGTCGTCTTCCTCGCGCTCATAGACGAACAGGCATCGCACGCCGCACAGGAATTCCGCGGCCACCCACGTGTGCGGCAGATCGCCGATGAACCGCGGTGCTTGTGAATCGCGCCAGACGACTTCGGCCCACTGATTCCACTGCGGTGGGCTTTGGTCACGTAAGAAGAAGTCGAGCAATTGGAGTGCCTGATCCCGTCGATTGAGCAGCACAAATGCGCTCAGCAGCCGGATTTCGTAGGGGGTGTAATTTTCCCATGCCAAGGCGCCGTCGCGGCGTTGGCAGAAGTACTCCCAGTACCGGTCGAACGTGCGCGCCAGTGCCGGCTGCGGTAGTGCCGCAGCCTCGCGGCAGGGATACACTGCTGTCGCGGTAGAGGTGGCGTCAAAGTCGCCCAGCTCGACGCAGCCGGGTATGTAGTCGATGCTACGAAGCTGCATCGCCAGTCGTAACGAGTCAACAAGAGCTACCCGGTACTCGTCCCGCTGCGCGGCGAACTGCGCCTCAAGATCACGATGGCCGAGAGCCTGTGCGATGGAAGCAGCATCCTTGAGCCCGCGCAAAGCCCAGAAGTTGTCCCAGTAGGAATGCATTGGTTTGGCGGAGTAGCCTTCGTGGCTGATGGATTCCGGCACGAGGCCGTAGAACGCGCGCCTCTCCGGCGGCCCGTCGCGGTACGCGTCTGTTTGTCGCTGCTGCCGTAGCTCGGTAATGTATTGTGCGCCCGAAGTCACATGCGACAGTTTGTTGGTCAGAAAGCCTCCATCGCGTGAGAAACGGTAGTATTGCAGCAGCGTATAGATCAGTTGGCCGGTACTGTCATGTTCGGGAACCGGGTCGGGTCCCCGCCGGTCCACCACGCACGGAACCTTTCCGTTGGGATACTGGTAAGTGCAATACCAGTCGAGGAAGGCTCGTACAGGCTCCGGATGTCCCGTGTATAGGAGGGCTGTCGCCGTCAGAGCGCCGTCGCGGATCCAGCTCCTTTCGTACGTCCGCGAGCCGGGCTGAAGCGCCGGCCCATCCGCATTAATCAAAATGTGGGCTTGGGCCGTACGCCAAGTGTTCACCAGCTTCTGGCCTTCGGGTGGCAAACGCAGCTCGGTACGATTCAGAAGTTCCGCCCACCGGCGTGCTACCCGATGACGGATTTGCGCGAACTCGTCCGCGGCCGTCGCGGCGTTGGGGCAGGTGGCCGACTTCACAGCACCGACGTCCCACGGGATGGCCACGACCACGTCGCTCGATTCGTTCGGCGCCAGCGTGCGGTCATAGCGCCAGGCGGCGGAAGCCAGCCCCGCTGGGTCGTGCACGGTGCTCGCCGCGGGCAACGTGCCACGGGCGACATAGCGAATGATGTCGCCTTCGCAGGAGGCCACGGCGCGGAATGCGTCAGGCCGAACCCGTGGCCAGACACGGTACGCGCCGTTGATAACGGCCTCCTCGCCATCCCACGTGATACGTTCAACGCGCGCGACCCCGCCGGTGACGTTGAGTTCTTGCCAGGGCGGCAGCACTTGAAATGGCCGTACCGAGATGTATAGAACGACAGAGCACGCCTCGGGGCGCCCATTCTTCAACCCGTAGCGCACGTTCAGCGTTGCCTGTTCGGCGTGTGCCTCAGCCAAAGCCGTAATTTCGAGTTCGAGCCCGCGTGCTTTCCATGTGACCGATGGGATCGGCAGGTAGCCCTCGGAGAGCGACAGTTGGGTGTCGGCATCGGACCATGTCACGAGTTGTCCGTCAACGAACAGAAACGGCTCCAGGCGAAACGCGGCCCGGTCCACTTCCACAGCCCCGGATGTTCCTAGCAACGCCTCGCGATCATGATCTGCGGCGCCGATGACGGTCCAGAATTCCTGCTCGCCAAGAAAGCATCGCGGAAACCATCCCCGCGGCGACTCCCGCGCGATCCGTTCATACCGGCGGTTCAGTGACTCGCTGAGTTCGGGTTCGAGCAGGCGCAGTCGCTGGATTGCAACACCCTGCCCGCGGCTCGTCTGACCTACTTCAAGTCTCAGGCGACGGGCTTCCGCCGGCCCGAAGAAAACGTAGTCTCGGTCTCCCGTGGCGTTTCGCGTATCGACCGCGGAGGACCATTGCTCGCCGTCGCCAGACCACGAAACGGAGAACGCTGTGGCATAGTCGTTGGGGTCCCAGTCGATTGCCAAACCACCGAGCTCGCGCTCTTCGTGCAAGTCCAGCTCAAGCCGGGGGTGCGTATCGGTGGTGGCACTCCTCCAGCCCAAGGCTCCGGACGCCGGCAGCTCGCCGTCTGCCGGGCCTGTCAGCCAGCTCGAACCTTGCACGGTCGCCCGCAGCGGCACAGCGGAAACAGCGGGCAAAGACTCGAATGTCAATTCGTCCAGGACAACACATCCTTCACCGCCTTCGGCAGCGGCGATAGCAAATTCGATCGCGCCGATTTGCGTGAGCGGGGCGCCGCCGGAGGGTCCCCACGCGAATTGGAAATGTCGGGCGCGGTTCGTGAGTCTTTGCCAATCACGGGGAAACGTGAAGCTGCGGCGATTTACCCACCAGACGTTGTCTCCGGATGGGTCTACAAGCTTGGAACTCCAGGTTGTTGGGCAGTCCCTCGCCCCGAACCCAGAAGGTGAATCGGTAGTTTTCGGGCAACGGCATTGTCAGGTCGCGGCGCAGAACGCAGAAACCGGAGCCCCGCTCGAAGCAGAAGTCCAGGCGCAACGCTAGCCCCCGCACGCCCGTGGTGGGACTGAGGCGCGCCGTTACGCCGTCCGACGCGATGACGCGCCAGTTCGAAAGGGACTCGAAGTCCTCAAGTACCCTTGAGTCGCCGTCGGGGCCGGCAGGACGGGTGTGTGCCGGGGACGTCGCGGGAGAAGCGCACGCCGCGCGGACCGGCGCAATCTCGAGCGCATAAAGCATGCTCGCGACAAGAAGAATCGAACTGGCAGCTTTGGCAACAGTCATGGATCTCTCCGCAAGAAAGAAACCCCGCCGGTCACTCCGACGGGGCTTCGCATGTGAGTCAGTCCGCGCTGGGGGGGGCGAACTCCGCGGCGCCGCACGGTTGCACACCCGCGGAGTTCACGGCTGGCTACTGAGGCCCGGTCATGCGCGGGGCGAAGAAGGCGAAATCGCCGGGATCTATATCACCGTCGTCGTCGGAATCAAATACCATCCCGTTCCACGGCAGCGCACCGCCGGCACCCGTGTAACGAAGCTGGAATTGGGCGGCGTCGTACAGGTCTTGGTCATCGTCGCCGTCGTAATCGGAGCCATCGAAGCGGTTGAGGACCACGGCCTCGCAGGCATCGAAGTACACCTTGCCGGTCAATGCGGTGCCCTTTGCCACAATGCAAACGAAGCGGGTCATCGCGCTCGAGCCCGGCGGCATTGTGTAGTCAATGTACAGGGGCAGCCACTGGTTGGTCGGCGCACCGGCAAAGATCGTGTTGTTGGGGCCGCCGATGTCCACCCATGGAGGGACATTCCCGAACCGCCACTCGATCTTTACACCGGCCTTGCCGGTCCCTCCCAGGCGATCGCTGCTTGGCGTATACAGATAGGCGCGGAACGTGACCGTCTGATTCTCCGTCACGGGAAATTCCTGATAGATGCCGGTGACGGCCGTTCCGCTCGAGCGCGCGGTGCAGTCGCCGTGCAAAGGCGGGACGGCAAAGCAGCTCAGCCGCGTGGTGGCGACGTCTCCGCCGAACTCCGTCCAGTAGTCAATGCCGTTGGCTCCGCCGGGACCGTCCTCGAAGCTCCAGTTGAGAAGCTGGTTGACACCCGGGGCGTCGCTGTGTTCCGCGTAGGCGGCATCGAAGTAGACCGTGCCGGTAGTTTGAGCGTCCGCGACCAAGATGCATACGACGCGGGCCGTGGTAACGCCCGCCGGTACGACGACATTGCTCAGTTCGACCACCGTCCACGTATCCGCGGGGCTGTTGGCATCGAAGGGGAGCGTTTCGACCGGGGGGGGTACCTCGGCATTCGGAGCGAATTCCAGCTTGAGGCCAGCGGCGGCGCTACCCGTCAGCGGATCACTGGCCGGATTCCAGACGAAACCCTTCAGGTACAAGTGCTCCCCGGCCTGCAAAGCCTTCATGTTCTGGAACAGACCGGAATACGCTTCGCGCGTTCCGACTTTCAAACTTGCCAACCCGTCCTTGGCAACGTCGTTCGATTTCTCCTGGTCATTGAAGCCAATCCAGTCATCGATTCCCACGGGGCTCTGACCCTGGCTGTGCCCCATGGTTTCGAAGTCACCATTGGTCACAAGATTATTGGGGTTGTTGTTTACCAGTACCTGGGCATCGTCCCAATACGCGGCACCCCCGATGTCACCGACATTCCACTGCAAACGGCATATAATGCGTGCCTTGGCTGTACCCGGCGGAGCCGTCAGGGGACCAATGACCGCCGGGATCCAGGTGTCCGCCGGGGAGCTGGCGTCCAAGGGGTACACCGCATAGACGGGCTGAATGGTGCCGCCGAACTGATTCAAAAACGTGAAGACCAGTCCGGCCTGCCCACTGCCGCGCAGCTTGTCGAAATTGGGCGTATAGAGCTGTACCGAAGCTGTCACGCTCATCCCTGGCGTGATATTTTGGATTTCCTGAGTGGCTCCGGCGGCGTTGCTCGTGGCGTCTCCGAAAGCCTTCAGCGCATGTCCAGGCCCCGGAGGAACCAGGTTGACCGTGGGCGACCGCTCCACATTGATCCCGAACTCAGTCCAGTTGGCCGCGACCTGCGGATCGAGAGCGCTGGGGCCCTCGCCGTACTCCATGCTGCCGTTTTTCAAAATATTCTGCCGCGCCAGCAACGCCAATGGCGTGAGCAGCGCCACGGCCATAAGACTCGCAACCGCTGTTCTGGTGTTCATGCTACTTTCCTCTTGCGCCCGCTCCGGTGCCGCAGGACGCGGGGTTACTAGTCCAGGGCCCCGTTGACCGGCTCCGGAATACCTCGCGATAACCCCCAAGCGTAGAAGGGTCGGTTTCCGAATGGATCGCGATCCTTCTTCTCGTACCCTTGGCCGCGATTCTGATCGTAGTACTTCAGACGCGGGATTCTTTCTACGTGCGCGTCCAGGAACGCGAAGTTATTCGCCCCGATATGCCGCGGGTTCATCGTTTCCCATACCGCATCGCAGATCATGACGGCGTAGTTTGGCAGCGGAATTTTGCTGATAACACCACCGCTGATCGCCGGGATGGGCGTTCCGTTGCTGAATCGGGCGCTGTCTCCCCAGTCGTTGAACCAGTATTCGGAATGCAGCGGCGTGATTGGGTTGTCGCCATAGTCGTAGGGATTGGATCCCCGGGCCACCAGCCCTCGCGCAACGGCTGGCGGAAGAACGAATCGCTGCCGCGCACAACGTAGTAGCTGCCGTGCTCATTGATGCCGCCTGCGCCGCCGGCGTAAGCATGGACGGAGTTGTCGCCGCGGGCCGAGGGGCAGCGGTAGATTTTCAAGTCCGGCAGGTACTTGTAGAACAAGCGGAGCTGATCGTACTGGTAGTACGGAGCCCGCGGATTCCCGTTGGCGTCGCGGGTCGCCCGGATGTAGGGCAGTCGCTCGCGATTGTCTTGTGCGTAGTAGTTGGTCGCTAAGGCGAGTTGGTGGAGATTCGACTTGCAAACCGTTCCCCGGGCGTTTTCCTTGGCCCGTCCCAACGCTGGGAGAAGAATAGAAATAAGCAGAGCGATGATGGCAACCACCACCAGAAGTTCGATCAGGGTGAATCCGTTCAGCCCGTGATCGCCGACACGTCTATTGCCCGTATGCACCGCCAGTCTCCTCGGCTCTTTTTCCCGCTCCGCCACGCCCGATGGGTGGGGCCGCTACACGCGTGACGTTCGTGTCGCGGCCCCGCCCTTACCATGAACCCGTCGGCGACTCCGTCACCGCCGACACGCCTTCCGTCTAGCGGACCCGACGGAGAAGGACCGCTGCCAGCCCGAGCAGCGCCAGGGCGGCCGGCTCAGGCACGTAGTACATGTTCGCGAACTCCGCGCGACCCCAATTCTCCGGGTCCTGGGGGTTGATCAGCGGCATGAACCACCCGCCCACGCGCGCGTCGTTCAGAATGCCCCACAGTCCGTACGGCGGATCCTCATTGGGGTTGCCCATGTCGAATGGGAGCCACGGGGACAGGTAAGTCGTGCTGCCGGTCTTGTACGAGTACCGGATGATCCCCGGCTGCTGCTCACTGAGCCCGCGCGGATCGTAGATCACGCCCAGACGGACCGTCTCGCCCTTCACGTAGTGCACGCCGTACGTCGCCGTAAAGTTGAAGAACGGCAGGCGGCCACCCCAGCAGGACACCTCACCGTCGGAGGTTCGCAGCATGAACACGCCGTCGACGTCCTTGGACCACCAGGGCGAAACGTTGAGGCCGCCCTCCATGTTGGCGGGTCCGGTGAGCGTGACGTCCGCGGCAAAGTAGAAGCCGTCGTTGTTCATAAACACGGCTTCCGACGCTCCGCCATCATCGGACAGGCGGAAGTTGTGACGATTGGCCCAGTCCGGCGCCGCACCGTCGCCATCCAGGTTCGCATCCTGCATGACGATCAGCGACGGATACAGATTGACGGATGTGAACGTCGAGGTCGGATCGTCGTTCCAGATTCGTGGCTTGATGACCGCCCCGTTGATATTCGGCGAGGCCATCGCGCTGCCTACTGCGATGAGCACCAACGTTGCCGCAACCAGCTTGACTCCTCTCATCTTCACCTCCTGAAAAAGACAGGCTGACAGGACCGGCCTAGCCCGAACTCAAGCACACCCTGTGCCCGCGAGTAGTCGGCCTGGGCGCCCATGTCTGCCTCGAGTATAGCACGAGAAAACCGGCATTGCAAGCGCTTTCAAAGGACGCTATCCTTACTCATCGGCAGCGGCCCGGTGGCGCCGCGAGGCGTTGGCTCGCGTCTTCGCGCTGCGAGTCGTAACGTATTTAGCAAAAAACTTTTACGGGCAGATCGCGAACAAACGCACAGGGCAAGAGCAGGCTCGGTGGGTGCCCCTTGACAGTTCAACAACCCACGATCGGGATTCGCGACCGGACCGGCGGCTTCCTGTGGGGCGCGGCGACCGCCGCTTTTCAGGTCGAGGGAGCGGCCTGCGAGGACGGGCGGGGGCCGAGCATCTGGGATGTGTTTCTGGCGAGTGGGGGACGGACGGCCCGCGGCGAGACCGGAGCGGTTACCTGCGACCACTACCACCGCTGGCGCGAGGACGTCGAGCTGATGCGCCAGCTCAACTTACAGGCATACCGCTTCAGCATTAGTTGGCCTCGCGTGATCCCCGCCGGCAGCGGCCCCCACAACGAGGCCGGCTGGTGGTTCTACGAGCGTCTCGTCGATGCTCTCCTGGCGGCCGGCATCGAGCCGTTCGTTACCCTTTATCACTGGGACCTGCCCGCCGCGTTGCAAACCAGACTGGGGGGTTGGGCTAACCCCGAAATTGCCTTCATATTCGCTGACTACGCTGAGGCGGCCTTCCGGCGACTGGGCGACCGCGTCCGCCTGTGGACGACGCTGAACGAGCCGTGGGTCGTGGTGAATGCAGGCTACTTCGAAGGTGTTCATCCACCGGGACTGCGCGATAGGAGGCTCGGTTTCGTTGCCGCCCACAACCTGCTGCGCGCACACGCGCACGCTGTCACTCGCTTTCGGACAATCTGCCCCGATGGGTCAATCGGCATTGTGCTAAACGGCGGCTACGCCTTTGCGGTGGCCGACACGCCGGAGGACAAGGCGGCCGCCGAGCGCGCTATGGTGGCGCAGCTTGGTTGGTTCGGCGACCCGGCCTGCCTGGGTGGCTACCCTTTGCTGCTCCGCGAGCGGTTAGGAGCGGTTTTGCCAGAGTTTTCAAGCGAAGAGGTTGCACTGCTGAAACACGGCGTCGATTTCATCGGACTCAATTACTACTTCTCGGAGGTGGTTCGGCACGCCCCGGGCGGCGGGCTGTGTGACGTTGAGGTCGTACCTCAGCCGCACCGTCTTCATACGGCGATGGGCTGGCCGGTTACGCCGGAAGGGTTCTGTCCGCTGCTGCGGTGGCTTGGCGGGCGCTACGCGGGCGTGCCAATCTACGTGACGGAGAACGGGGCCGCGTTCGACGACTGCCCGGACGAAAGCGGGTACGTTCAGGACCCGCAGCGCATTGCATACCTGGGCGAGCACATTTCAGCCGTGCAACAGGCGCGAGCCGAGGGGGTGGACGTGCGGGGCTATTTTGTTTGGTCGCTTCTGGACAATCTAGAGTGGGCGGAAGGTTTCTCGAAGCGCTTCGGCATTGTACGCTGCGATTTCGAAACGCTGCGCCGCACCATCAAAGCGAGCGGCCACTGGTACGCGCGCCTGATCGCGGAGGGCGGTCGTGTGGGCGAGGTGACGCTCGATTCGGTGGTGCGGCGGCGTGACGAGTAACGATAAGCTGTCTCGCGGTGTAATTTCCTCCGCCGGGCCGCCGGTCGGTGCGATCAACTGAGAGACGATGAACATCCGCGGCGTCATCCTGCTTGTCGTGCTGGGCGTGCCAGCGGTCGCTCTGCTGGCGTTCGGGCCGCGGGGGCGCTATGGCGTTCCACCCGGGCGAACAGTAGTTCGATACTGGGAGAAGTGGACGGGCGTTGAGGGGCAGGTGATGCAGGAGGTGGTTGACCGCTTCAACGCCACGGTCGGCGCCGAGCACGGCATCTGGGTGGAATACAACGCGGTCAGCAGCATTGAGCAGCGGACGCTGATCGCGACGGCCGGTGGGGACCCGCCGGATGTAGCGGGACTGTACGATTACGTCGTTCCCCAATACGCGGATCAGGGCGCGTTGCGGCCCTTAGATGATCTGGCCCGCGAAGCGGGGGTTCCGCTGGACGAGTTCAAGCCGGTGTGGCTCGACATCTGTCAGTACAACGACCGTCTGTACGCCTTGCCCAGCACGCCGTATACGATTGCGCTTTACTACAACCGCGCGCTATTTCGCGCGGCGGGGTTGGATCCCAACCGGCCGCCGCAGACTATCGCCGAGTTTGACGAATACGCGCGTCGGCTGACCGTTCGCGATTCCGCCGGACGCGTCGTGCAGGCGGGGTTTACGCCCTCGACGGCGATGCTGGGGTGGTGGCCGTGGGTATGGCCGTGTTTTTTCGGCGGCCGGCTATGGGACGGGGAGCGTTGCACGTTGGACACGCCGGCGGGCCGGGCGGCGGTGCACTGGCTGGCGGACCTGCGAGTGGCCCAGGGGGTGGAGGCGATGATTGCGTTCGAGGCGACCGCGGGGGCGATCGAAAGTGCTCAGAACCCGTTTCTGGCCGGCCGCATCGCGCTGCTGTTCCAAGGGCCCTGGATGTCGAACTGGATCGCGAAGTACGCGCCGTCGCTGGATTATGCGGTGGCCGCGTTTCCGTCGAGTACGCCGGAGCGTCGGCACGTGCTCGCGAGCGCGGACGTGTTTGTGATTCCGGCGGGGGCCCGTCGGCCGCGCGAGGCGATGGTTTTCCTGCGTTACGTTCTCCGGCAGGACGTGCTGGAAGAGCTGTGCCGCCGGCACAACAAGTTGTCGCCGTTCCGCAGCCCGCAGCCGGACTTCCTGGCCCGGCATCCCAACCCCTTCATCCACGTGTTTGACGAACTGGCGAACTCCCCGGACGCCTTCGGATATCCGAAGATGCCCATGTGGTTGCGGGTATTGGATGAGATCAAGCAAATGCTCAACCGGGTGTTGGCCAACCCGGAGCAGGCTGACGCTGCGCTGGAGGCGGCGCAGCGGAAGGCGGACACCATCGTGGCGGAGTATCAGCAGATGGCTGCCAAGCGTCACGGAGGTGCGCGGTGACGCGCGCCTGGTCCGACGTCCGCGGCTGGCGTGGACTGGGGACGGGACTGCTTTGGACCGCCCCGTGGTGGCTGGGTTTTCTGCTGTTTCTGGCCATCCCGATGGGTGTGTCTCTGTATATCAGCTTCTGCGACTATCCGTTGCTTCAGCCGCCGGTGTACGTCGGGGCGGCCAACTACGAGGCACTTGCACACGACCCGGTGTTCCACAAGGTGCTGGCAAACACGATTCTGTACGCGGTGCTGGCCATACCGCTCGGTACGGTCGTCGCCGTTCTGCTGGCGGTGCTGCTGAATCAGCCGCTGCGCGGCCAGGGGCTCTTCCGGACCTGCCTTTTTGTCCCGACCGTTGTTCCGCTGGTGGGCACGGCGCTGGTCTGGCTCTGGATGCTCAACCCCGAGTACGGACTGGTCAATCATGCGCTGCGGGCGGTCGGGCCAGTGCTGGAGGCGATTAACGGCGTCGTGGCCGGCCTGACCGGCCAGCCCTCCGCCTGGCTGACCGACCTCGCGGCCGGTCCGAAGTGGTTGCAGGCGCCAGGCTGGGCCATGGCCGCCCTGGTTCTCATCAGCCTCTGGGGCCTGGGCTCGCCCGTCGTCATTTACCTCGCGGGGTTGCAGGAGATTCCGCAGGAACTCTATGAGGCGGCCATGCTGGACGGAGCGTCGCCCATCCGCCGCTTTTGGCACGTCACGCTGCCTGGCTTGAGTCCGGTCATCCTTTTCAATGTGATCGTCGGCCTGATCGGCACGTGGCAAATCTTTGCGCTGCCCTATGTTCTGATGCGCGGCGAACAAGGCCCGGAGCGGAGCACGTACTTTTACACAATGTACCTGTTCGACAACGCATTCCGTTACCTGAAGATGGGCTACGCCAGCGCCATGGCGTGGATTCAGCTGCTCATCATTCTGCTACTGACCGGACTGGTATTCCTGCTCAGTCGGCGGGCCGTGTACTACCGAGGCGCCTGAACGACGACCAAGGCTGCCCGGTACGCATGACCGCTGTCGTCCGTGCGTGCCAGAATTCAGGTCGCCTGTCGGCTATACTGCGCTCGCGGTCGCTCAAAAACGGAAGGGCGGTGGACTATGCTCACCTCGCCGAAGCGAATCCTTTGGCCGACGGATTTTTCGCCTCTGTCGCTGTACGGCGGTCGTCATGCGCGGTGGCTATGCGAGCTGTTCGGCAGCGAACTCCACGTGGTGCACGTCATTGCCCCGCCTGTGGCGCCGGATTTCTCCGTGGCGCTGCCGGCCGAGATCCCGATCGTCTATGCGAACGACGAGCTCCGGCAGACGTGTCGCGCCCGGCTGGCGGAGTTGGTGCAAGAGCACTTTGCAGGGCTGTCGCATGTGGTTTGCGAGGCGCTGTTCGGCAGCCCGTGGGCGACCGTGTGCGCGTATGCCGAGCAGGCCGTTATCGACCTGATCGTTGTGGCTACCCACGGGCGGACCGGGCTGCGCCACGTGCTCATCGGCAGCACGGCGGAGCGCATTGTTCAGCACGCGCCTTGCCCGGTCCTCGTCGTCAAGAACCCGCAGAAAGACTTCGCCGATCAACGACCGGCGGCAGCCACAGCGGACGGCGCGCCGTAGCCGACCGGCACTTCGGTCGGTATGCTGCCGCGCAGCGCAGTTGACCAGCGTGTGATGATGTACCGCAACGACACCGTGCTTGCTGCCCAGCACTTCTGGAGGTTTGTCTCCATGGCGCGCCTGCCGATCGCTATCGTGCTGACTTTCGCCTTTGCATACCTCGCCGGCTGCGAGCAGAAGAAGTCGCCGGCTCCCGACCAGAACGCTCCCGCCTCGTCGCCGACCGCCGGCGAGCGCGCGCTGGCCGCCGCCTTTGCGATTCCGGAGGTGGACGTGAGCGGGCTGCCGATGAAGCTCCAGATGAAGATCGGAGCCGCGCGGCAGGCAGCTCGCAGCGATCCGAACGACGCGCGGAGAGTTTCCGAGCTCGGGGCGTTGTACTATGTGCACGGTTTTCCGCAGGCGGCGGTGGCCTGCTTTGAACACACCGCCAAGTTGGAACCGAACGATTTCGGCGCGTGGTACCTGCTGGCCCGCGCGTACGAGAAGGCTGGGAACTCTGCTCAGGCGGTAACGTGCTACGAGAAGGCGCTGGCTGTCCAGGCTGAATACCAGCGCCAACACCCCGAGCAATCACAGGTTCCCTATCATCCCGCACACATTCGCGTCGGGGCGTTGCTGCTGGAGTCGAACCCCCAGCGCGCGGCGGAACATTTCCGAATAGCTCTGGACGCTCTGCCGAATAACCCGCCGGCGCTGGCCGGCCTGGGTCGCATTGCGCTGGCGGACAACCGTCCCGACGAGGCTGCTCAGTACTTCCGGCGTACGCTGGCCATCGTCCCGCGGTACGGCCCCGCTCACGCTGGCATGGCCGCGGCCCTGCGGGCACAGGGGCAGGCCGACGAGGCGGCCCGCCACGAGCAGGAGGCCGCCGGGAACGCCGCGCTGGAACCGATGGACGATCCGCTGGACGTGAACCTGCTCAGACGCGGGCTTCGTTTGGAAACACTGTTGGCGGACGCCAGCCAGTTCGCGCAGCAGGGCGCGCTGGACCAGGCAGACCGAATCCTGCAACTCGCTCGGGACGTGGATCCGGACGGAAAACTGACGCGGAACGCCGCGGCGATCGTGCTGCTGGGACGCAATAAGGCGAGCGACGCGGTACGCGAGTTTCGCAGCCTGGTGGAACAGTTTCCCGATTTCGATGGCGCCAGGACTAACCTCGCGCTGGCCCTGGCCATGTCCGATCAGGGGGACGAAGCAAAACAGATCCTGCGCGAACTGCTCGAGCGCAACCCGACTGACACTAACCTGCTGGAGACGTATTGCCGGATCATGACACGGTTAGGGCAACCGGCGGAAGCCATTGATCGGCTCAACCGGTCGTTCTCCGCCGCTGGCGACCCCATCACGAAACTCGAAATCGCCGAGCTCTTGTTCCGCATGAGCCGGCCTCAGGAGGCGGTTGCGGCCGCGCGGCAGGTCGTGGAGGCCGAGCCTCGGTCGGCGGCGGCGCGCTACCGCCTGGGACTGTTGCTCCAGGCGGCCGAGGACAAGGATGGCGCTGTCCGGGAGTGGCGCGAGGCCCTGCGACTGGTTCCCGAGCATCTGCCCAGCCGGCTGGCTCTGCTGAGCCTCTTGTTGACGCAGAAGGACTACGCGGCGGTGGAGCAGGTCCTCCGCGAAGGGCTCGAGTACACCCCCAGCGCCGCCGACCTGTTGAACGGTCTGGCGTGGTTGCGGGCTACGTGCCCGGAGGCTGCGCGTCGCAACGGCGAAGAAGCGGTGCGCCTGGCTGAGCAGGTGGTGAGGTTGTCCGGCGGCCAGAACGCGGCGCACCTGGACACGCTGGCTGCGGCCTATGCCGAGGTCGGGCGGTTTGACGATGCGCGGCGTGTGATCCAGCGTGCGCTCGAGATCGCGCAGAACTCCCGACGCGCTGACGCGGTGAAGGAGTTGGAACAGCGCAAGGCTTTGTACGAGCAGAACCAACCCTATCGCGAAGCTCCTTAGCCGAGGTCCGAGGGGGTGTCGTGCTCGCCTAGCGTCCGCGTCCGTACCGCCGAGGCAAGCCCGGGGGCTCGTGGCGCACCGAAGTCCTCTGGCCCCGCACTCGTGGTGCAGGCTACGGCAGCGCCGCGTTGCTCTGCGGGGTTCCAGCCGGTTGGGCTTGGTGGGTGGAACGGCGGTTCGGTAGACTTGTGACATGGCGCGGGCCTTCTGGGTGCTCCTTGGCGCGAACTACGCGCTCGCTCTGCTGTCCGTGCTGACCGTGTTACGCCGGCGGCGCGAACCGCCTGCCATGGTCGCCTGGATTTTCGCCATCCTCACGCTGCCGGGGGTGGGCATGCTGGCGTACTGGCTGTTGGCGTCGGGGCGTTTGCGCCGTAAGGTTCGGCGGCGGCGACGACGACTGGCCAACCTGGTGGCGAACGTGCGTCGGTGGGGTTGTCTGCCTGAGACGCAGCCCGGTCGGCCGGACGACCCCGGGCTGCCCGAGGATCTGGCGGGGATCGAACGGCTGGGCCGGCGGCTGGCGGACATGCCCGCGACAGCGGGAAATGCGGTGTGCATCCTGGAGGAGGCCGACGCGACGTACGCCGCCCTAGAGGAAGCCTTGCGCGCCGCTCGGCATCATATTCATCTGGAGTACTACATCTGGCAGCCGGATGAGACCGGGCACCATTTCCGGGATGTCGTGATCGAACGTGCGCGGGCCGGGATCGAGTGCCGAATTCTGCTGGATGCGGTGGGTTGTCGGCGGATTCGGCGTGCATTTCTGCGGCCCCTGCTGGAAGCGGGGGTGCGGGTGGGGTTTTTCATGCCGTTGCGCCCGTTTGTGCTGCGCCGGCGCTGGAGTGTGCACCTGCGGAACCACCGGAAGATCGCAGTCGTTGATGGACGGGTCGGGTTTTTGGGCAGTCAGAACATTGGAGACGAATACCGCGGGCGGCGACGGCGTCTGAGCCCCTGGTATGACACGCACTTGCGCGTGGTCGGATCCGCGTCGTTGTTCTTGCAGCAGACGTTTGCGGAGGACTGGTACTTGGTGACGCGCGAACGGCTGGACGCGCCGGTGTACTTTCCCAGCCCGGCGCCGGCCGGCCCGTGCGTGGTGCAGGTGCTTCCGACGGGCCCGGACCAGAACGTGGACATCCTGGCGCAGATTGTCTTTGCGGCGGTTTCGTCCGCGCAGCACTCCATTCGCATCGCCACGCCGTATTTCGCGCCCGACCCGGCGGTGCGGATGGCGCTGGCGCATGCGCGGTACCGCGGGGGTGCCGGTGCGGCTGGTATTGCCGTCGCGGAGCGACTCGCGACTGGCGGTGTGGGCGGCGCGCAGTTTTTTTGCGGAGTTGTTGGAGGCCGGGATTGAGATTCATGAGTACGAGGGCGGGGTGCTGCACTCCAAGCTTGTGACGGTCGACGACCGCTGGTGCATGGTGGGTTCGGCCAACATGGACGTGCGAAGCTTTCGGCTCAATTTCGAAATCACGGCGCTCGTGTACGATCCGCAGGTAGCCGCCGACCTGGGGCGATCCATAGACCGCTTTTGTGCGGGCGCCCGCAGGATTACGGTGCGCGACGTGTATCGGCAGCCGGTGTGGCGTCAGCTTGGGGAGGGGGCGGCGCGTCTGTTTGCCCCCCTGCTGTAGGAACGGGGTGCGTGACCGTGTGCGGGGGCGGAGGGTTCGCGCGCGACCTAAGTCGGCGCAAGAGAACGGGCCCCGTACCAGCCGGGGCCCGCGAGGGGTCTTGAGATCGGCCTCGGGGAGGCCGGGGGTTACATGCGGAGCAGCGAGAGCACACTCTGCGGGGCCGCGTTGGCCGCCTGGAGTACCATGGTGGCCGACTGCACCAGGATCTGGGCGCGCGTGAGATTGCTGGTCTCTTCGGCGAAGTCGGCATCGCGGATGGTGCTTTCGGCCGACGAGATATTCTCATATTGAATCGCCAGCGACCGGGAAGTGGGCTCCAGCGTGTCGCGCTCGAAAGCGCCCAGCCGTCCGCGGGCCGCCGCAACCTGATTGGCTGCCAGTCGGACGATTCGTTGCGCGGTCGCGAAATTCCGCTCCGACAGGGCGTTGGCCTGGCCGGTGCCCAGTGTGTACAGCAGGCCTGTGTTGCGGTCGCCCAGGGCGGTGGTCAGCATGGAGTCGATACCCAGAGAGGAGAAGTTGCCGTAGTCGAGCTTCGGCGTGAAGCTGAAGTTGGCGCCGCCGCCGGTGATGTAGAAGTTCGCTGTGGTGCTGGTACTGGTGGCCATAGCGGCGGTCAAGGTGATGTCGGCCTGGAGGGAGGTATTCCGCAGGCTGACGCGGAGGCCGGTTCCGGCGATGGTCTGTCCGTTGATGCGGGCAGAAACGTCTTGTCCGTAGTCCTCGGTCTGGTTGCCCTGCATGCCGAACGACGGTCCACTCAGTAGCTTGACGCGGACGAACTGGGCGGAGCCGTACTGGCGGCTGGTGAACACGACCGCGTTGGTGGTGCTGGTAATGGCGGAAAGATAGGCGGACACCCCCGTCACGCTGGCGGCGCGGTTGACCGCGGACACGATGTTGGACACCGTGGTCCCGGAGCTGAAGGTGAAGATCTCCCGGCCAAGGTTGCCGGCGATTTCGATGGTCCGCGAGCTGCCTGTGATAGTGCCGCTGACATAGGTGAGGCGCGCCAGCTCGGCGGGCGAGACCACGTTGACGGACACGGTGTAAGCCCCCGTGGTCGGCATCCGGACCGAGTTGATCTGGAGGTGCGCGATCTGCGAAGTGCTCACGCCGGAGGTGGTGTAGGCCATGTTCCCGTCAAGCAGTTTGCGGCCCTGCAATTCCGCGGTGCTGGCGATGCGGTTGATGGAGGCGAGGATGGCGTCGATTTCGAGCTGGTTGGCCTCCATCTCGTCATCGGTGATGGCAGACTGGTTGGCGCTCTTGTCGATGAGGCTTTCGAGGTCCTGAAGCAGCGAAGCGACCTCGGCCAGGCTCGCCTCCGCGACGGCGACCACGTTGGTGGTCCGGGCGACGTTGTTCTGCGCCACCTGGAGCGCCCGCTTCTCGGCCCGCATTTGTTCCGAGGCGATCAACCCGGCGGGATCATCCTTGCCCGTGTTGATCCGCAGGCCGGTGCTCAATCGCTGGAGAGCGAGGTTGAGCCGGGCGTTCTGCACGTTGAGGATGCGCTGGGCGATGATCGACGAGACGTTCGTGTTAATGCGACTCATGGACCTGCGCCTCCGGGGGCGTTTCGCCGCGAACAGGGCACGGAACGACCCGACCCTGTTCTGATTCACGAATCCGGGCCCGACGGGCACGTGCTGCACGTGCTCGGCGAACTCGGAACTGCACAGGTCGCATCGTCCGGGTATGGGCGGGGCTTTAATTATTCGGCGCCGCCTGGATAACAGGGCTAATACGCGTTCGGGACGTCAGTTAGGGATGTCGCCGGGGGCGGTGGGACCGTGACCGGGGGGCCCTCCGGCGCAGGCACGATGCGGGGAACGGTCAGAGTCGCCGCGAGCGAATCCGAACCGTGCCCCGCATCGCACGCCTCAGGCCCGCGAGGGATTACGAGCCGAGCAGACGCAGCACGGACTGCGTTGTCTGATTGGCCAGCGTAAGAACCGTCGTCCCCGCGCTCACCAGGATCTGGTTGCGCGCGAGTGCCGAAGTCTCCTGCGCGAAGTCGGCGTCGCGGATGCTTGATTCCGCCGACACGAGATTCTCCATGGTAATGCTCAACTGATTGGAGTTGGCGTCCAGCGTGCCGCGCTCGAAGGAACCCAGCCTCCCCCGCAGCACCGAGATCTGGTCAATGGCCTTCTCCACGATGCGTGACGCCTCGGCGAACTTGCCGGTGGTCAGGGAGTTCGGGCCGCCGGTCTTGATCGTGGCCAGGTACCCGACTACCGGATCGCCGAGGTTAGAGGCCGCGACCGACTGCACGCCGAGGTTGACCTGGAGGTTCGTGTTGACGTGCGGGCCCACCTGGAAGAGCGCGCCGCCGCCGGTGATCGTGAAGGTCGACGTGCTGCCGGCGGCAAAGGTATCCGTAATGTCGAGCTCGATGTCGAGCGAGGCGGTCTTGACCGCCAAGTGGTTGCCGTCGGCCTGGGCGAGCGCTCCGTTCACCGTGGCCAGGGCATCCTGACCGCTGGCGTTCCCGTTCGTCAGTCCGCCGCCGCCGCTGAGGATCTTGATCCGGACGAATTCCTTGCTGCCGTAGCCGAGGCTGTCGACGCGGAGGGCGGACCCGCCGCTGACGGTCGCGGAGACCCCCGTCGCACTCCTGACGTCGGCAATCGCCTGGGCGACCTGGGAGACGCTCGTGCCACTGCCGAAGGAGAGGGAGGTGGTACCGAGCCGGCCGCTGACCTCGATCGTGACGGGGGCCGAGAGGACGGCGAACGGGAACCCGCGGGTCGCCCGGCTGGCCTGGTTGATCACGCTGACCCGGACGGGGATCGCGGTGCTTTCGCCGAACTGGGCGGCGTGCACGTGGTAGGCGGCGACGTAATTGGTGTTGATGCCGCTGGTCGTGTACTGGAGCGAGCCATCGAGCAGGCGTCGGCCGCCGAACGAGGTGGTGTTGGCGATGCGGGTGATGCTGTCAATGGCCTGATCGATCTGGAGCTGGTTGGCGCGGACTTCGTCGTCGGACATGGCGCCGCGGTTGGCCGCTTCGACGATCTTCGCCTGGATGTCCTTGAGGAGCGAGGCGACCTCGTCCAGGGCGCCTTCGGTCGTGGAGATGATCAGGNTGGCGCGCTGGGTGTTGGAGATAGCTTGACCGACGGCGGCGATCTCGCCGCGGAGTCGTTCGGAAATGATCAGCCCGGCCGGGNCGTCCTTGCCGCGACTGATGCGCAGGCCGGTGCTGAGGTGCTCCATGGTGGTATTCAGCGAACGATAGGCGTGGTTGAGGTTTCTCTGAGCGATGAGCGCAGAGATGTTCGTGTTAATGCGAGCCATTAGCCATCCTCCTTGAACGGTTCGTGGCTAAAGAGACAGCCGAGAGGAAACGGGAAAAGAGGTCGCCGGTCGGGGGCAGACCGGGAGTTACGCGTGCTGGGGCCGCTGGTCCGGTTTGGCCGGGGCGGCCGCCGCGAGATCGTCCGAGGTGACCCCCGCTGCCTTGCGGTTCTCGCGTTGAATGGCGTCGTACACTTCCTTGCGGTGTACGGGAATATGGGGCGGCGCCTGAATGCCGAGCCGCACCTTGTCCCCCCGGATGTCGACGACTGTGATCTGGACGTTGTCGCCGACGATGATCGATTCGTCGCGTTGTCTGGAAAGCACCAACATCCGCGGCTCCTTCCTGGATTGCGCCGATGCCATGCCGGGCTGGACATGGCACGGACCATGCCGACGGATCCCTGCCCGGCCCCGGGGCCTCAAGCCCGAGCGGACGCGCGCAGCCATCGACGGCGCGCGGCTCGTTGCACCCGCAGATTTTTACTACGCCCGGACTCATTATATCAAACCCTGGCAGCCGGAATACCACTCTTTGGACCGGCACACGGACTAAGCCGTCTTGGCAACCGGTTGCCTGGTGGGCAGCTTCATCAGGCGATGCCGTGTGCTGTACCGCTTGTCCGAGAGCACAAGCTGCTTGGCGTACAGCGAATGTGCCCCCACGACGATCGGGCCGAGAAGATTCGCGGTCAGATCGTCGCCCACCCGATTCACGATCACCAGGACCTGGCAATCGTCCGGGTCCCGCAGTTGTAACGGGTCCACGTCGTCCGGGCGGACGCCGATCTCATAGTCCGGCACGAAGGCGCGTGGATCGCAGACCACGAACGCCAGGTACGGGTCGTCTACGCACTGGAGCCAGAAGAAGACCGGATCGGGGGACGTTTGCAGCAGCGCGAAACGTCGCCGATCGGGGAATCCCAGCGGCCCCTCGATGAACCGTATGATCCGCGATTCATCGATCTCGATTCTGCCGAAGCGTTGCGTGTCAATGAACATTGCCAAGCTCCACAGGCTCGTGTCCATCTGGTTGCCCGACGGGCGGCCGGCCGTCGTCAGCCGATCGTTTTCGCACCGTCCGCCAGGCCGGGCCCTCCGCAGCCCGACCCGCACTCCGCAGGTCAACCGCCAGCCGCGTCGCCCCGAGCCATGGGCGTGCGTGCGGCCGGCACGTGCCTCCTTCCCGACCCCGGTTCCGACCGGGATCGACGCTGCGCTGCCCGTCTTCCTGCCGTGCCAACCGTGGCCGGCGGCGGGCGCCGGCGGGCCGGGGCGCTAGCGCAGAAGGTCGAGTAACGACAAATTCAGCAGCTTCGAGGCCGTCAGGAGATTCGCCTGGAGGGCCGTCTGAAGCTGCTGGAAGCGGAGCGTGGCCTCGGTGAGGTCCGCGTCCCGCACATCACTCAAGAGCGTTTGCGCCGCATCGGTTTCCGTGGCGACGCGCTCCCCACGCTCCTCCATCGCGCGGGCTTGCGATGCAATCTGCCCCTGCACCCGCAGCATGCCGGTCAGCGTGCGCTCCAGACGTTCGGCGGCCGTCTGGATCGTGAGCCGCTCATCCGCCTGGAGCCCGCGCTGTAGCTCCAGCAAGGCGGTGAAGGGGCTGTCCACGCGCACGGGGTTCACGTCACGTCCCTGCAACTGATTCCCCGTCGCCGTTACATCCAGTCCGAGGTCCACCAGAGCGGGCGAGCTGTTCAGCGCCTCGATGCGCAGGGTCTCGGGCCCGGCCGTCTGATCGGTGACCTGTAGTCCGTTCCCGGACGCGCGCAGACCGGCGGTAATTCGACCGGCACCGGCGGTATTCAGCCGGTCGATGACGTCCTGCAACGTGACGGCGCCGTCGAGGTCGATGTCGATCTGTGCGCCGCTGGCAGTCGTGATCCGCAGGTCGGCCCCCTCCACGGTGCGCACGCCGCGGCCGTCGTTCAGGTCGGCCAGCCGCGTATCGGTCCGCAGGGTCCGCAGACCCAGCAGGCTGGCGGCCTGACCGCTGCCTTCCTCCAGATAGAGATCCACGCCGGACAGACGATTGACGACCTCCAAGGAGCGTCCGTCCGCCGAGATGCGGGCCCACGCGCCGAGGTTCGTGCGGTTGATCGCATTCAGCACGTCCTCGATCGTTTCGGCCTGGTCGAAGCTGACGGTGGCCGCCTGGGTGCCACTGCGCACGACCAGTCCGCCCCGCAGGTCCAGTCCCAGCCCACCGCGCAAATCGCGGATGCGGGTCCACAGCGTAAGCCGCGGATGGAGATCGGTGCCCGTGAAGATGGCCTGGTCAAACGTGCCGGCCAGGCCGAGGTCGACCGCCGCCCGGCTGCCGGCCACGTCCGCGACCGTTACGCGCTGGGGCCGGCCCTGGGAGAGAACGATGCCGCGCGGGCCGACGCTGGCGCTCAGGCCGGTCGGCAGCGCGGCGTTAAGGCGGTCGACGACGTCGCCGACGGTGGCGGCCCCGCGCAGGTCGATCATGCGCTGCTCGTCGCCGACTGTGATGACGATGCGGCCGAGCTGCACGCCGCGGCCCGCGGCGCCGTCGAGGTCGGTGATGCGGGTGTCGCGCGTGAGGGCGGGGTCGAGGTCGTGGCCGCGCACGGGCCGCGATACGGCGCCGAACAGGTCGACGCCCGGGACGGTGAAGCTGGCGGTCGAGCCGTCGCCCTCGACGACGGTCTCCAGCCGGTTGCCGTCGCCCGTATAGAGCACGCCGCCGCGAGAAAACTCGAACGGCGCGCGGTCCACCTGGCCGCTGAACAGGTAGGTGTTCTGGTGGCGTCGATTTCCGAGCGTCACAAGCTGGTTCAACGTGGCGGCCACGACGGTCGTGAGCGCCTGTCGCTCGTCGCTCGTCATCGTGTCCCCGACGGCGCTGAGGGCAAGCTGCTGCGCTTCGCGCAGGGCGGCGACCGCATCGGCGGCGGCGGACTCGGTTTCGCTGAGTACGTTGTTGGCGGCGCGGATGTTGTTCGCGGCTTGCGTCAGCCGTTCAAGCCGCCGGTCGAGGACGTCGGACTGCGCGGCGCGCAGCGGATCCTCGCTGGGCTGGAGGAAGCGCAAGCCGGTCGTAAGCCCGTTTTGTGCGCGATACAGGCCGGTTTGATTGAGGCGCATGGCTTCGCGCAGGTTGTGGACCTGCTGGTTGAAGCTCACGCGTGCGAGGTTGACCGCTGTAACCGCCATCCGTGCGTACCTGTCTGGGTGGTCTAGCTCACGAGTGCGAGAACGGACTCAGAGAGTGTGTCCAGCACGCTCAAGTATCGGGCGGCGCCCTGGAACGAGCGCTCGAACATCGTGAGGTTGACAGCCTCCTCGTCGAGATTCACGCCACTGGTCGCTTCGCGGTGCGCCAGCAGCCCGCTGTAAACGGCGTCGCAGGCGTCGTATGTGGTCTGGGCCGCCGCCGTGTCGACGCCCAACTGCGTCACCGTGGCGGCGTGGAAGTCCGGGATCGTGCGTCCGCCGAGCAGCGCGCTCGGTTGGGTGGCGATGGCTGCGAGGCGGCCGGCGTTGGTGCCGTCGCCCGCGGCTCCCCCCGTCGAGGCCGCAATCAGCGCGGGGTTCGCGCGAATCGCGGTATGGACGCTGAGCGTGGCGGCGTCGATGCCGTCAAAGAAGGTGGCGATGCCGAGGGCTGCCAGAACGCCGGATGTATCGTCGGAGAAGCTGACCTCGTACGAAGGGGCGGCCTCGATGCGTATGCGATTGTCGGGCGTAACGGTCGCACTGAGGCCCGGCACTTCGCCCAGCATGCGAACCAGGACATTCAGGCTGCTGTCCTGGCCACCCGGCAGATCAGGGTCGGGCAGACCGTCCAGGTCGACACGGATCATGCGCGTCGTCGTCTCGCCGGTCTCCGTATTGCGGACACGGACGACGAACGTGCCCTCCTGAACGGGGTACGTCAGGCCCGCCTCGGGCGTGTTCAGCGCGGCCGCGGGGTTCCTGACGGCGTAGGTCCCCTCGATGCGCGTGTAGCCGGACAAGCCGCACCCGCTGGCGTGGACGCGGTTGACCTCGTAAATCAGTCCGCGCGCGAGCTGGTCCAGTCGGTCAAGCTGACCGGCCAGATACGTGTCGCGGGCCGCGACCATGGCAGCCAACTGGCCCGACTGTACGCGAACGGGGCCCTGGTTGTCGGCGAAGCGCACTGTGGCGCGCTCGATACCGTTATCAATCGTCGTGCGGGTGGTCAGTGACCGGGCCCGGCCGTACTCCACCAGCGGTTCGCTGCCCACATAGACGTTGATGACCCCGTTCTGCTGAACGCGCGTCTGCACATCCACCAGCTCGGCCAGACGACGCAGCAGGCCGTCGCGCCGGTCGCGTAGCGCGCTGTCCCCGCCCCGTCCGTTCGCAGCCGTCGTGACGATCTGGCTGTTCAGGTCGGCGATCTGGCCGGCAATCGTGTTGATCTCGCGGACCGCCGCTTCGACCTGCCCGTTGAGGTCGCCGATCTGGGCAAGCAAGCCGGCACGGTGTCGGCGCAGGGTTGTCACGATCGCGTCGGCCTTCGCGATCACGAGGTCGCGGGAGGTGGGTTCCAAGGGGTCCGTCTGGAGGTTGGCGAAAGCGGCGAAAAACTCGCTCAGTTGCGTGGAAAGATCATAGTCGGTCAGTTCGCTGTACAGCGATTCGACCTGGTTGAGCGCCTGGTACTGCGTCTGGGCCGCCGCACGTTGCGACAGCGCGGACCGCAGGCGGCCTTCGAGCGCGTCGTCGATGTGACGGAGCAGGGCCTCGACCGTGACCCCGGTTCCCGCGCTGATCCCCCCGGGCAGCAGCCCGCCGGACAGGGCGGCCAGCCGCGCCGACTGACGGGTGTAGTCCGGGTTGCTCACATTGGCGATGTTCTGGCCGGTGACGGTGACCGCGGCCTGATACGCCGTCAATGCGCTGCGTCCGATCTGATAAGCGGCACCCAGGACGGCCACGTCTCACCCCACTGCATCCACGCAGCAACGCGTGCTGCGGACTTCGTGCTGACCGTCGGCGCGATACACGACGGACTCCTGTACGGCCTTCGCCACGTCAGCGAAGATGCCGCGAATGTGAGCTTGCAGGTTCTGTGCCACACGCGCGACGAGCCGGTTTTTTCGTGCCAGTTCGCTTGCGATTTCTCGCAACCCCTCGCTACGAGCCCGCAGAGGCGAGGCCAGCGGTTCCGGCAGACAGGCCAGCAGCTCCGTCAGTCGCGTTGGGTGGGCCGAACAGCCCGGCAGATGCTGCGCCACGCGCGCAAGAATCGCCGCCCGCTCGTCGTCCTGCCGGAGTACCTGCTTGAGCAACTCTTCCTCGCGGAAGGCGCACTGTCGCAGGGCGTGCGTGTCCGCGGTCCGCAGCGCCGCGAGCTTCTCGTCGCTGAGCGCCACGAGCTGCTGCAAGGCGTTGTGCAGACCGGCCAGATGGTTCAGCAGCTCGCGTACGACCTCTGCCGCGCCAGGCTTTGGCCCCGCCGCGTTCCACGGACTCCGTGTCAACATGGGCCCGGTGTTCACGCCGCACCTGCTTTGAGTGCCCCACGGAGCCGGAGCCACAGAGGCCACGGCGGATCCACGTCGGCCGGCCGGTTGGGTTCGACCGGCTTGGTTCGGGCGGCACGTGGACCGCGGTTCGGCTGGGCCTGCTCCAGGTATTCTGTAACTTGCTTGATCAGAGCCGGTTGGGCGGCCGCGACGGTGTCGGCCACGCGTTGGTCGAGCTGTTGACCGAACGTTTCTTCGGTGAATCCGCCGGTGGCCAGATCGTGCCCAAACGGGAAACGACGCATTTCCGCCAGCAGCGGCGCGAAGAACAGCTCGGACAGGAGTTGCGCCGCGGCCTCGCGGGCCACCCGCGGATCGCGACCGTCGATACGGCGGCCCAAGGCCTCCAGCAGGCGCAGCGGGCTTGCGCCGGATGCGCCCGGCGGCGGAAGCGTGGCGGCGTTCGTCTGTCCGATGGCAGTCACCATGCAGCCCGTCCTACTCGTATTGAAGTTGCGCGTGCAACGACCCCGTCTTGTGCAGATGCTCGATGGCGTTGATGAGCTGCTCCGGCGTGGCCTTGACCGCGGACAGCGCGTTCAGTAGCTCGCTGAACTCCGCAGCTCCGCCCGCCGGGACCGCCGCGTTCGGAGTGGTCGCCGTGGGCGGTGTGCTCGCGGTCGCCTCACCCGGCTGCGCACCGGGCGCTGCTGACCGACCGATGACAACGGTACCCAGGCCGGGGAGCTGGAGTACCGTTGGGGAGACGGTCACGGTGCCGGTGAACGAGACGCTGCGGGTGGTGCGGTTAATCGTCACGCGTGCCGGCTGCTCGGGAAGAACAAACAGCGGTGTTTGCAGGACCCGGCTGATGAAGCCGGCCGGCTGTTCCAGTTCGTATTCCGGGATGCGTACCAGAACGTTTCTGGGGCCCAGCGCGAGCGCGGTGTCGGCACTGACGACTGCCGGGCCGCCGCCGGCTGCGACGGGCGGAGCCGAAAGCTCATGGTTCAGCGCGCGGGCAACCATGTGCGTCCACGGCCAGCCGGCGTGCGCGTCGTCGAGTACGAGCGTAATGCATCCGTCTTGCACAAAGTGATACAGGAAGTCCTCCTCCAGCGTGGCTCCCTGCCGAATGATGCCGCGCGTCGGTGTGGACTCGTCCGGCGTGAGGACTTGCCCGCCGGCCAGGGCGAGAATCCCCTGCGTGGCGGGGTCTTGCGGGTCGAACATGGCGTACTGGAGGGGCGTGGTGAGCAGTTGTCCGCCGCGCAGGCTCTTCGCCGTGCCGACCGCGGAAACGACGACGTCGATGGCCTGGCCCTCGCGTGCGCCGTGTTCGGGAATGGTGGCCTCGACGGCTACGATCGCGACGCTGCGGTTGCCCTTGATGTCGGCTTCCGTGAGGATCGGTGCGTGATAGCGCTGATGCAGCTTCATCAGGGCTCGCATCGTCGGGGCATATTTCTCCCCGTCGCCGGTGCCGGCCAATCCGACCACCAGGCCGTAGCCCATCAGCTTGTTCGTGCGCTGCCCTTGAAGGCGGGCGATGTCCTGCACGCGCACTTCGGCGGTGGCCGGCAGTGTCGCCGCCAGCGTCCATCCCACGATCCATCCGACCCGGGCCCGTTGTCGTACGCGTTTCATCTTCGCGTTCTCGCCGTGTCGTCCGGTCGTCCGAGCGTGTTGCTCATCCGTGCCCATGCCTCAAGCGGTCCGTGGCGCGAACGGCGCCGCGCGACCGCTAGAACGGCCGCAAGAAGTCCAGGCCCCGCATGATCCACCCGCGGCGCGTGGCATCGCGCACCGCGCCCGAGTCCTGGACCTCGATCGTCAGGTTCGCAATCTGCGTACTCAGCACCGTGTTCTGCGGGGTGATGTCGCGGCTGCGGCACTCCCCGGTCAGGGTCACCGTGTACCCCTCGTCGTCGACCAGGACGGTCTTACGCGCTTCCAGGACAAGCGTCCCGTTGGGCTTCACGTCCACGACGGTCGCCTGGATGCGCGTGGTGAACTCGTCCTTGCGGTCGTACTTGCCGTCGCCTTTGTAGTCGTTTTTCACATCCAGCGCGATGGCGGGGTTGCCGAAGGTGAACTCGGCCGGCTGCACGCCGTGCTCGTCCGTGAGCTTGAGCCACTTCTTCAGAGCGGCGTCCAGCTTCCAATCCTTCTTGGACTGGAGCTTCGAATCGGTGGTCGTCGTCTTCGTCTCGCGAATGATGACCGTCACCTGGTCATTGACGCGGTACTTTTCCGGCTCCGGCGACTCGACGGCGAACGGCGACATCTGTAAGAGCACGACATTGCGCTTCGGTTCGGTCGGCGGGTTCAGGCCGCCGTCGCGCGGCGTCGCGGCGGTGGCCCGCGCAGCCTCAGTCCCGTGCGCGGCCGGCTGCGAGGTCGGGGAGGCGCTCCGGGATGCGCTCCACCGGCGGCCGAGCAGCGAATTGCTCTGCGCCACAGCCGGCGGTAGGCACAGCAGCAACCAGGTAATGGCCGCCAGCCAAAACACGGTGCGCGACGGGACACATGGCGCAACCAGCGCGCGGGTCATGGCGCCTCCTCCGTTATCCGTACTGTGCCGAGGCCGGTCACGACCGCCCGTACGACCTGTCGGCCGCGCGGTGCCTCACCGAGCCGCACACGCACGCTGTCGCCCCAGGTGCCGGAATCGAGAGCCGTGCCGGTCAGTCGCACCTGCACGCTGTCGCTGGCTCTCAGGACCGTCACGGGGCGGGAGCGCTGCACCAGATCGACGGCTTTCAGTGCGTCGGGCGCGACCAGTTCACCGGCGGGAATGAAGCGCTTGACTTGCTGTCCCACGACGCGTTCCAGCTCCGTCAGGCCGATGCGGTCGTCGCGGTCGAACACACGCGTCTCGAGCTGCACGTCGTCAGCGCGGATCGTGTTGCCCACGCTCAGCGGCCGCCGCGCAATCACGGCGGGGCGCACGAGCTTCACGCGTCCGGCCACTTCGACGGTGCGCTGTGTCTGCCCGTTCTGGCGGATGATCACGCGGAACTCGCGCAGCCCGAGCCGGTTCGTGCCGGTGCTGGAAACGTGGAACTCCCAAGGCGGCGTGGTGAGCGAAAGCAGCTCCTGACCGCCGCGCTCAAACTCGATTTCCGCCGTTCCGCCCAGCGCCTGGACCTGGCCGGCGGCGTAGTCCCGCAGTACGTCTGCCAGCGTGCGGGCTCCGCCGGTGCTGGCCGTCGCGATCGGCAAACCCGGCGCCCCTGCGGCGCCCGACGAATTCTTGCGGGGACCTGCTTGAGCCTCGGCGGCGGGTTTCTCGAACCTTACCTCGCAGACGGCAGCGCCGCTGATCAGCACGCGGCCGAGGTTGATGCCAAGCTCCTCCAGTCGCTGTGCTACCTGCTGATGCGTGATGTAGTGGGTTCCGGGGGCCAGAGGGACAGTGACGGCTGGCGCGGCGAGCACGCGTTGCGTCAGGTCCGCGTCCGCGGAGACGACCACCAGGACATCGCCGAGAGTGATCGGCTCGGTCTGCGCTTCCACGCGGGTCCGTAGTTTGAGCTGGGCCGGCTCCGGCTGGCCCCACAGGACCGGCGTGAGCATCAGAAGCGGCAGGCTGCTGAGCAGGCGGACCATGCTCCGATCTCCGTCATGGCATGCGAGTCATCCGTGACTACTGCCGCAGACTGGCCACCACGCGGAGTGTTTCGTCCGCGGCCTGGATGGTCTGCGAATTCATCTGAAACACGCGCTGCGTCTTGATCAGCTCGACCAGCTCGGTGACCGCTTCGGTCGTGCTTTGCTCAAGAGTAGCCGGCACGATGGCCCCCAGTCCGTTCTCCCCGGCGACACCCTCGATCGGCTCGCCGGAGGCCTGGGTTTGGGTGTAGATGTTGCTGCCGTACTGGAGCAGGCCGGCGGGATTGACGAAGCGGGCGAGCTGAATCTGCCCGAGGTCTTCCTGTGTGCCGTCCGGTCGCGTGGCGACTACGCGGCCGTCGGCAGTGATGCTGACGCCGTTGATCGGCACGTCCTCCGGGATGGTCGGGGAGTCCTTGAGGCGATGACCGAAGGCGTCGCCGAGGACGAGTTCGCCGTTGGCGTTGCGGATGAAGTTTCCGGCCCGGGTGTAGCCGGTGCCGCCGCCGGGCAGCTCGACCTGGAAGAAGCCGTCGCCCTGGATCATGACGTCGAGCGGCTCGCCGGTCTGGACGAAGGAACCCTGGCGAAAGATGGTCTGGGTGTTGCTGAGGGCGACGCCGAGGCCGATCTGCGTGCCGAGCGGGGCGGTGGTGCCCTCGGTGCTGGTCTGCACGCCGGGCTGGGCGCGCAACTGGTAGAGCAGGTCCTGGAAGTTGGCGCGGGAAGCCTTGTACCCGACGGTGTCGGCGTTGGCGATGTTATTGGCGATGACGTCGATCTTGGTGGACAGGGCCTGCATCCCTCGTCGCCGCCGTGTGCAAAGCGGTAATCGCCATAGTGCGTGACCTCGCAGTATTCGGCCGCCCAGCGGCGGCGCAGCGGCTACGACGTAATCAGGCTGATCAGACGACCGAGCGTCTGGTCCTGCACTGTGATCATCCGGGCGTTCATCTGGTACGCGCGGGAAGCCGCGATCATTCCGACGAGCTCGTGGATCGGTTTGACCCCCGAGCCTTCTAAGTAACCGGCCTGCACCCGCGCCACCGCCGGCCGGAGGGTGGCCTCCTCGGGGGCGACGTAGCGTCCGTCGCCGACCTTGCGCAGTGCGCCGTAGTCGGCGAAATCGACGCGGAGCAGTTCTCCGACGACGCGGCCGTCCTGCTGCACGCGCCCGTCTTCGTCGATTGTGATCGGGCCGCCGAGCGGGTTCAGTTGGATCGGCAGTCCGCCGACGCCGAGGACGGCGGCGCCATCCGTCGTGGCGACGAGTCGACCTTCGGCATCGGTCCGCAGCCGGCCGTCGCGCGTGAGCAGTTGCTGTCCGTTGGCCGCGACGACCAGGAAGCCGGGGCCGTCGAGAGCGACGTCGAGCGGGTTCTCGGTGCGGATCTTGGAAGCTTCGCCGAAGTCCGTGCAGGTCTGGCCGAGCCACAGTCCGCCCGACAGGCCGGACAGGTCCGGGGCGCTGGGCCCGCGGCGCACGCCTGCAACGCGGGCCGGCATTCGCTCAGCGAAGACGGCGATGTCGCGTTTGAATCCCACCGTGTCGGCGTTCGCCAGGTTGTTGGCGATCACCGCTTGCCGGTATTCGTTGACCATCATGCCGGCGGCGGAGTTGTACAGTCCGTAAATCACTCGTCGGTCTCCGGACGGGGAGCCGGGACGACGGGTGGGGACACCGGCCGGCGGTGAGCGAGCTCCTCCGTGGTTCGCCGCCAGGCCTCAACCAACACCCGTCGTCCCAGTCGGCTCCAATCCCGCGGCGCGAAGTCGCCGGTCAGCTCGAAGGTGTGCTCCTGCGGCACGGGCGAGTCCGACCGTCGGCGAGAGCTCAACGCGGCGACGTCAACCGGGTCATGCGGCTGTCGCGGCATCGTGCGACTCCTGCGCCGGGCAGTACCGCGGGCGCCCGCATCCGTGCGGGGTGACCGCGCGGTACCGCGCCGGGCCGGAGAGCATGGCCTGTGCCACACGCGGCTTCAGACCTGCTGGACAATACCGCACGCGGCGTGCAACAGTCTGTCGTGCAGCAACTTGTGGAAAACGCGGCCCGCCGTGGGTCGCACGGCACGCAGCCTGTGTGTACTCTGGCGTGCGGCAAGCCCTGCGCGAGGCATGCAAAGAGTGCCTTCCTGCGATTGCTTGCGCCGCCCGTACGGAGCGCGTCGTTGGCAGAACGCGTGCTGGCGCGGCCGCGGGCTACATTGAGGCCGGGCGCAGCAGCAGGTTTCGCAGCAGAATCAATGCTGGCAATCCGCCGCGGATCACCTCCACGGCCGCCGAATAGTTCTGCCGGTGGGTATCGCGGTTGGGTAGTGCGACCGCACAGCCGATGCCCGCCGCCCGCAGCGCAATGATGCCGGGCTCCGTGTCTTCCAAGCCGACGCAGTACGGGTAATCGGCCTTGGAAACGCCCATCCGGTACAGGGCGAGGCTGTAGAGGTCGCGGTGGGGCTTGAGCCGCGGTTCGCAGGCGTCGGACGCGTTTACCGCGGCGTCGAACACATTGCGGTCATCCGATAGCCGCTCAATCAGGCGCTCCCGATGATCGCGCGGGAGCGGCCAATCCTGCACCCGGCGTTGCATGACGCGTAGCACTTCCTGCATGCAGATCCGGGCTTCGTACGCGATGGAGGCCGTGACCAGCGCAAGCCGGGCCGGATGCCGCCGAAAGTGCTCCGCCAAGCGCGGCAAACGCTTGCGGGCGGCGTCCAGATCGATGGCCCGATACTCAGGTTCCGGGCAGTGCCGCAGGTGTTCGCGCAGCGGTTCAAAGAGGCGTTCTGCCTGCGCGTCGAGCCAACCCTTCACCAACGGCACGAAGACGTCGTAACCGGGCATGGGTTCCACCAGGCGGCGGGTGTCGTCGCCCAGCAGCTCACGTGCGAGCCGGTCCCCCTGTGCCCGCTCGAGCGCGCGCAGGATTGAGTGGTAGCGGTGGTAGTACACGTCGAGGGCGGCGGCGGTTTCGGCACTGGCGCTGACGGGCCGGAAGGCCTGCGCGTACCGTTGCACCAGCGGGCGTGCGCGCCGCGCGACACCCTCATCGTCCGTGATGTCCTCGCCGGTCAGCCCGCAGAATTCGGGGTCCGCCAACAGATCGGCCAGGCCGCAGCGCCGGGCATCTTCCACTACTTCGCGGCGTCGGCTTTCGTCGCGCAGGCATGCGAGCGTCCAGCAGACGGCCTCGATGAAAGCCCGCGCGAAGGCGGTCGGGTTCAGGTCGGTCCGATAGCGCCCCAGCAGAAACTCCACGTGCCGGAAGTTGCTGTTGCCGATTACGTGCGGGTAATCGACGTGCGCGTCAAGGCCCGCCCACTGGCTGCGCTCCGGGCGGTCCGTGATGCGTCGGACCATGTATTCCAGCGCATGCAGCGCCAAAGGTTCGGTCGTTGTGCTCGTGCCGTCCATGTCGACCGCGAATGCGACGATGCGGTTCAGAGGTGGCGCGACGCGCGGCGCGAGCGGGTACAGTTCCCACGGCGAAAACACGTAGTCCAGATTCCGCACGCAGGCGAATTCGGTCACGCCCAGTCGCGCGGCCAGCGCGGCCAACTCGGCACCTGCGTCGGTAACGGAAAGGTAGCGGGCCAGCGGTTCCATGGTTCCAGTGTGGCCGGCCTGGTGCCGCATCGCAACCATGCCGCGACAGTCGCTGGCCCACGTGGTAACCTGCTGCGCCATGATTCGCGGCGTGATCTTCGATCTGGACGGCGTGCTGGTGAAGACGGACGAGCTGCACTACGCCTCCTGGAAACAGGTGACGGAGGCGGAGGGGATTCCTTTCGATCGGTCTGTCAATGAACGTCTGCGTGGCATCAGCCGGCTGGACAGCGTGCGGATCATCCTGGAGCGGGCGCCGCGGCAGTACTCGGACGCGGAGCAGGCAGCGCTGGCGGAGCGAAAGCAGGCCGTTTTCCGAAGCTTTCTGGAGCACCTGACCGCGGCCGACATCCTGCCCGGTGCCGTGGAGCTGGTGTCAGCGTTGCGCGCCCGGGGGATCCGCACGGCGGTCGGGTCATCGAGCAAGAACACGTCATTCATCGTGGACAAACTGGGCCTGCGAGGCTACTTCGACGTCGTCGTGGACGGCAATGACGTCGTGCGGGCCAAGCCGGACCCCGAAGTATTCCTGCTGGCCGCAGCCCGTCTCGGACTGGCGCCGCAGGAATGTGTGGTCGTCGAGGACGCGGTGGCAGGTGTGGAGGCTGCGCGGCGTGCGGGGATGGCGGTGTTCGGGATCGGTTCGCCTGAGACGCTGCCGGGAGTAAGATTCATTGCCCCGGACCTGGCGCACGTGACCGTATCGGACCTGCTGTGCGCTGGGCAGTGAGGGGCCAGGCGCGGGGGCTCATTGCGGCTTTCGCTTGACAGTGGGCTACAGGTCGCCGATCCTACGCCCTGTCGGTTTGCGGAGCGGGCATTTCGTGACTGTTCCGCTATCCGTCAAAGGAGCATTGCGATGGCAATCCGCGTTGGCATCAATGGTTTCGGGCGAATCGGGCGGCTGGTCGTGCGTGCGGGGCTGAAGGAGAAAGGTATTCAGTTCGTCGCCGTCAACGATCTGGTTCCGCCCGATAACCTGGCATATTTGTACAAGTACGACACGATCCACGGGCGCTGGACAGGTACGGTCAGCTCGACCGAGTCGGCGCTGGTGATCGATGGTCAGGAAATTCGCTGTTTCGCGGAGAAAGACCCGGCGGCGCTGCCGTGGAAAGACCTGAAGGTAGATTACGTCATTGAATCGACCGGATTGTTCACCACGCGCGCTGACGCGGGCAAACACCTGACCGGCGGTGCGAAGCGCGTCATCATCTCTGCGCCGGCCAAGGATAAGGACATCCCCACCTTCGTAATGGGGGTCAACGAGGAGCGCTATAACCCCGCCACCGACACCATCGTGTCGAACGCGAGCTGCACGACGAACTGCCTCGCGCCGTTGGCCAAGATCGTGCACGATAACTTCGGCATCGAAGAGGGGTTGATGACGACGGTGCACAGTGCGACCGCTACCCAGAAGGTCGCCGACGGGCCGTCGAAGAAAGACTGGCGCGGCGGGCGAGCTGCGAGTTACAATATCATTCCCTCAAGCACGGGGGCGGCAAAGGCTGTGACGCTGTGCATTCCCGAACTGAAAGGCAAGCTCACGGGGATGGCCTTCCGCGTCCCGACGCTGGACGTGTCTGCGGTGGACCTCACCGTCCGCACCACGAAGGAGACCTCCCTGGCGCAGATCAACGCGGCGGTGAAGGCGGCCGCCGAGGGAAAGATGAAGGGCATCATGGGCTACACCGAAGAGGAGGTGGTGAGCTCCGATTTCATAGGCTGCCCCCTGTCAAGCATTTACGATGCCAAGGCGGGTATCGAGCTCAACAGCCGCTTTTTCAAGCTGATCGCCTGGTATGACAACGAGTATGGCTACTCGTGCCGCATCGTTGATCTGATCAAGTACATGGCGGCCAAGGACGGATTGCATTAGTCGACCGGCGACCTAGGATACAGCTCGGATGTGCGGCCCGTCATACAGCGGCGGGCCGCTTGTGAAAGCGTGCAGGTGCCTCATGCCCAAGAAGTCCGTGCGCGATGTGAACTTGCGTGGGCGAAGAGTCTTCGTTCGGGCGGACCTGAACGTGCCGCTCGACAAGCAGCTCCAGATTACCGACGACCGCCGGATCCGCATGTTCCTGCCGACGCTCTCGTACATCCTGGACGCCGGTGGGCGGGCGATCGTCGCCAGCCATCTCGGGCGGCCGACGGGGAATCCCGCGGAGGATGCCCGGTTCTCGCTGAAGCCCGTCGCGGAGCGGATGGGGCAGTTGCTGGGGCGTCCGGTCGCGTTTGTGCCGCACGTCATCGGGCCTGAGGTGGAAGCGGCGGTGGCGAAGCTGAAGGATGGGGAGGCGCTGCTGCTGGAAAACGTGCGGTTTCATCCGGGCGAGGACATCATCGACAAGGCCAAGAAGAATCCGGACAAGAAACTCACGCCGGAGCAGGATGCCAAGCGGGTCGAGCTGGGGCTGGCCTTGGCGAAGCTGGCCGAGGTCTACGTCAACGACGCGTTTGGGACGTGTCACCGTAAGCACGTGAGCATGTACGACGTGCCGCAACTGGTGCCGCCCGGCTGCCGCGTCATGGGGTTTCTCGTTGAGAAGGAGCTGAAGTATCTCGGGGACGCGCTGCGGTCGCCGGAGCGACCATTCATCGCGATCCTGGGCGGCGCGAAGGTCAGCGACAAGATCGCTGTGATCGAGAATCTGCTGGGGCGGGTGGATCACATTTTGATCGGCGGGGCCATGGCGTTTACGTTCTGGGCCGCGCAGGGCAAGAAGATCGGCAAGAGCCTGTGCGAGCCGGACCGGCTCGAGCTGGCGCGGGACATCATCGGCAAAGCCGGTCGCAAGCTGCACCTGCCGCTCGACGCGGTGTGTGCGCCCGAGTTGAAGGAAGGCGTGGCGACGCAGGTCTGTCACGGCTATGTGCCGGACGATCAGATGGGTCTGGACGTAGGACCGGAGACGCTGGAGAGCTTTGCCGCGTACATCCGGGCGGGTCGGACGATCGTGTGGAACGGACCGATGGGGGCGTTCGAGACCCCGCCGTTCGAGCGCGGCACCTTTGCGATCGCGCGGATGATTGCGGATTCGACCACCGAAGGGGCAGTGTCGGTGGTGGGCGGCGGGGACAGCGCGGCGGCGGTAGAACGCGTGGGTCTGACGGAGCGCATCACGCACATCAGCACCGGCGGCGGCGCGTCGCTGGAGTTTCTGGAGGGCAAGAGCTTCGGGCCGATCGAGGTGCTGGATGAGGCATGAGGCGGGCGCCGGCGTCGGCGCCCGACGTTCGGCATGTTGACCGGTCGTTCCATCCGGGTGGTGCCGTCCGTGCTGGATGCGGATTTCGGGCGGCTCGCGGAACAGATCGCGGCCGTCGAGGCGGCGGGCGCCGACGCTTTGCATCTGGACGTGATGGACGGGCACTTCGTGCCCAACCTATCGCTCGGGGTCCCGGTTGTCGCGAGCATTCGCCGGCACACGCGCCTGTTTCTTGACACGCACCTCATGATCACGGACCCCGGCAAGTACGCACCGGCCTTCGTGGACGCGGGGGCGGGAAGCATTACGTTCCACATTGAGACGGTGCATCAGCCGCGGGAGCTGATCCGGCAGATTCGGCGGCTGGGGGTGCGGGTGGGGGTGTCGATCAATCCGGGGACGCCGGCCGAAGCGATTCTCGGTATCGTGGACCAGGTGGATATTGTGCTGGTCATGACGGTGTGGCCGGGCTTTGGCGGGCAGCGTTTTATGGCCGAGTGCCTGGAGAAAATCGAGCTTCTATCGAAACGCATGCTGCCTGAGCAGTGGTTGGAGGTGGACGGGGGCGTGAACGTGGAAACAGCGCCGCGCGTCGTGGCCGCGGGGGCGAACACGCTCGTGGCCGGCAGTGCGATCTTCGGAAGCCCCGAGCCCGGTGCGGCGTTCCGCGCACTGGTCCAGGCCGCCGGCCAGGTCCCGGCGCGGGCAGGGGACGCGGCATGATTGTCGTGCTGATCCCCTGCGGTCCGACGGATTGGCACGCGGAGGGTCGGTTGCTGGGGCGCGTCGAACTTCCGCTGACCGACGCCGGTCGACGGAGGTGCGAAGAATGGGTTGATCGGCTTCGCCCGCTCGGCCTTCAGCGGCTGCTGCACGGTCCGGATGAACTTTCAACCCAGACGGCGGCGCAGCTCGCGCGACGGCTGGGGGTGCCCACCAAAGTCGTTGAGGAATTGTGTGAGGTGGACGTTGGCTTGTGGGCGGGGTTGACCGAAGCGCAGGTCAAGACGCGTTATCCGTCGGCGCATCGGGAGCTGCGCGAGTCGCCGTTGAACGTGCAGCCGCCGGAAGGGGAAGAACTCCGTCTGGCCGCGCATCGGATCGCGACGGCGCTGCATCGCCGAATTCGCAAGACCGGTCGCGGACCGGTTGGAATTGTGCTGCGGCCGCTCTCGTTCGTGCTGGCGCGGTGGATGCTCGAGGGTCAGTCGCCGATGGATGTTTGGGAGGCGGCCCGGCTGGCCGGCGAGCCGGTCGTGTTGGACTACGGCGGACGGCCGACCCGCGCGCCGGCCGGTTCGACGGGGGAGACGTCAGTGCGGGCGCGGCCCCGCAGGCAACAGGAGCAATGATGCCCGAGAGCAGTCCCGTACGACGGAACGTAGACGTGCCCGAGGGGCTGTGGATCCGCTGCGTGCAGTGCGGAGCCATGGTCTATCGGCGGATTCTGGAGGAGCAACTGCACGTCTGTCCGGAGTGCGACTATCACTACCGCATCGATGCCCGCACGCGCATCGCGCAGCTCAATGATCCGGGGACCTTCGAGGAGTTCCTGGCCGACCTGGAGTCCACCGATCCGCTGGACTTCCAAGACCGGATTTCCTACCGCGAGCGCCTGGCCCAGGCGAAGGAGCAGACCGGCGACCGGGAGGCGATCGTCGTGGGCAAGGGCTTCATCAAGGGCCGCCCCGTCATCATGGGCGTCATGAACCCCAACTTCATCATGGGCTCGATGGGGGCCGTGGTCGGCGAGAAGGTTGCGGCGGCTGCCGAACGGGCCATGAACGAGGGCTTGCCGCTGCTGATGGTCACGTGCAGCGGCGGCGCGCGGATGATGGAGGGGATGGTCTCACTCGTGCAGATGGCCAAGACTTCGGCGGCGATCGCCGAGTTCGACCGCTCCGGCGGCTTGTACATCGTGGTGATGACGGATCCGACGACCGCGGGCGTGGCGGCCAGTTTCGCCTTCCTGGGCGACGTCACGCTGGCGGAGCCCGGGGCGTTGATCGGTTTTGCCGGTCCACGCGTGATCGCGAACACGATCCGGGCCACGCTGCCGGAGGGCTTTCAGCGGGCCGAGTTCATGTTGCAACGGGGGTTTATCGACCGGATCGTGCATCGCCGGGACCTGCGCAGTGAAATCGCGCGCATCATCGACTATTGCAACAAGTAGGCACTCGGCCTCCGGCGGCGGACGCGCGGGGCTCGGCGCGCAGCTCGGCAGTGGATGGGCAGGATGTTGGCCGCGATAAGCTGGAGCTGGATTCAGCAGGAAATACAGAGGCCGCTGGTGCTGTTCGGCTTCGCCGGCCAGTTCATCTTCTTCCTGCGCTTCGCGGTCCAGTGGTTTGCATCGGAACGCCGCGGCCGCAGCCACATCCCCATCGCCTTCTGGTATCTGAGCCTGGTCGGCGGGGCGATGTCTTTCGTGTACGCGCTGCTTAAGCCGGACTTGGTCTTCATGACGGCGCAGGGACTCGGGTTGCTGATCTACATCCGCAATCTGATGTTGATCTACCGGCGGCGCGCACGCGTGGAGAACCGCCGGCGCCGGCGAACGCTTTTCGCGAATGGCGAGAGTTTGGAGGAAGCGACGCCGGTTCCGGACGCCAGAACGTAGCGCCGCGGGCGGGGGCAGGCCGTATTTCGGCAGGCGGCCTACAATCTGCGGGCGACCGCTTTCGTGACGATGCAGAGCGAGGAAGGAACATGACACCGATGGCGCTCCGAACAACCTGGGTTCAGCGCGTGACGACGGCCGTGCTGGTGCTGGCCGGGGCGGCGGGCACGGCCGTCGCCGCCGAGGAGCACCCGCTGTTGGGTCTGCTCCAGAGCGAGCTGGAGCTTTCCATGACGGGGCTGGTCGGCGCAGATGGCACGCGTCCGTACTTCATTCAGTACGCGGTGACCGACGAGGTGCAGGTCAACGTCTCGGCGACGCTGGGCTCCGTGACGACGGACATCGTCAACCGCTCCCGTCAGTTGGATGTTGACGTGCGCTGCGGAGACTACACGCTGGACAATACCCGCCAGATTCGCGGCGGTACCGGTGGCGGGCGCGAGTCGGGGCCAGGGGCGACGAGCCTGCCGTTGAACGACGATCCGCTGGCGACCCGCCAGGCGGTGTGGCTCGCCACCGACAGCCGGTTCAAGGTCGCTGTCCGCCGGCTGGCACAAGTCAAGGCGAATCTCAAGGTCAAGGTTGAAGAAGAGGATCCGTCGGACGACTTTTCCCGCGAGCCGCCGAGCGTGCATATCGGCCCCTGGCTGGAGCAGCCCTGCGATCGGGAGGCGGTGATCGGGCGCGTCAAGGCGTTGTCCGAGCGATTCCGGGTGCACCCGGAGATTTACAGTTCCAGTGTCACGTTCTCCGGCACGGTAACCAACCGGCTTGCGGTGAACTCGGAAGGGAGCCGGTTGCAGTTCGGCCGCGGCCTGTGGCGCATCGGCATTCAGGGCGCAACCCTCGCCGAGGACGGGATGGAGCTGTGGCAGTACAAGTCGTTCGACGCGGCTTCGCCGCAGGGGTTGCCGGACGACGAGCGGATTGCCGCCGCCGTGGACGAGCTGATTGGGGAGTTGCTGGCGTTGCGAGCGGCGCCATTGGTCGAGCCGTACGTGGGGCCGGCCATTCTCAAGAACCGGGCCAGCGGGGTGTTTTTTCACGAAATCTTCGGCCACCGGATCGAAGGGCACCGGCAGAAGCGGGTGGAGGAAGGGCAGACGTTCGCCAAGAAGCTCGGTCAGCCGATCTTGCCGGACTTCATGACGATTGTTGATGATCCCACGCAGCGGCAGTTCAACGGCATCGACCTGAACGGGTTCTACGAGTTCGACGACGAATGCGTGCCGGCCCAGCCGGCGCGGATCGTCGAGGACGGCGTGCTGCGCACGTTCCTGATGTCGCGCAGCCCCACGCGCGGGATCGTCCACTCGAACGGCCATGGTCGCCGGCGGCCGGGTGCCGCGGTCGTCGCGCGACAAGGCAACCTCATCATTCAATCCAGCCGGCAGGTTCCGTTCGACGAGCTTCGCGCCATGCTCCGCGAAGAGTGCCGTCGCCAGGGCAAAGACTACGGACTGCTTTTCACGGACATCTCCGGCGGATTCACGACCACCGGCCGCTATTCGCCACAAGCGTTCAAGGTCATCCCCATTCTGGTCTACAAGGTCTATGTCGACGGACGGCCCGATGAGCTGGTGCGCGGCGTGGACATCGTGGGTACGCCGCTGACGTGTTTTTCGAAGATTCTCTGCACGGCGGACGATCCGGACGTATTCAATGGCTACTGCGGGGCGGAGTCCGGCTCCGTGCCGGTGTCGGCGATTTCGCCGAGCATCCTGGTCGAGCAGATCGAGGTGGAGAAGAAGCAGAAAGCGCAGGATCGGCCACCGCTGCTGCCGGCGCCGATCGCGGACGAAGTGCGCTAGGTTGCCGGCGGTATCCGGCTGGAGAACGGGCATGTGGAATCGCGTAGAAGTTCTGCTGCTGGTCGGCGTCCTCTGGGGGCACGCGGTCGCCGGCGCGGATGAGCGGGTTGCCCGCGAGATGCAGTCCGACGTGGTGCTGCGGGCGCTGGTGGATGAGCTGGAGCGCAGCGCGACCGGCCTACAACTGGAGGGTTTCGAACGACCCTACCTGATCCAGTATCTCCTGACGGACTTCGGAACCGCCCAGGTTTCGGCCGAGTTGGGTGCGGTCACGGGGCGCAACCAGTACCGGAACCGGTTGCTGGAAACGGACGTGCGCGTGGGTTCATATGAGTTGGACAACAGCAACTTCGGCGGCGGGACGGATGTTTCCGGCGGTATGACGCGGGTCGCTGTGCCGATTGAGGACGATTACCGCGCGATCCGGCAGGCCATCTGGTGGATGACCGACCGCGATTACAAGGGCGTCGTCGAACAACTGGCGCGCAAGAAGGCGTTCATGGAGAGCAAGCTGATCCGCGAGAAACCGGATGATCTGTGTCGCGTTCCGCCCGTGGTGTACTTCGAGGAGCGCGTGGCCACGACCGTGGATCCCGCGCCGCTGGAACGCCTGACCACGGCGCTCTCCGAAGCCTTTCGTGCGTACGCGGAGATACAGAGTGCCACCGCCTGGGCCAGCCTGTACGCCGGCAATCAATATCTGGTGAACACGGAAGGCATGCGCCTGCGCCAAACGACGCGGCGTTGTGCGGTCATGGTCCGGGCGACCGTCCAGGCTGAGGACGGGATGTCGCTGACGGGCTCGTTCTCCTTCTATGGACGTACGCTCGACGAACTTCCGCCGCTGGATGAGTTGCTCACCCGGTGCCGGACCCTGGCGGCACAGCTTGTGGCAGTACGTGCGGCACCGCTGCTGGAGTCGTACACCGGACCGGTACTGTTCGACGCGGAGCCGGCGGCGCAGATTTTTGCGCGCTTTTTCGGTCAGTCGTTCGGCGGCGGGCAGCGGGCCGTCGGCAGTCCCGCAGACCCGGAGGATTTCGCCAACAAGCTGAACAAACGCATTCTGCCGCGCTTCATGGATGTTCGGGATGATCCGTCGCTGGCGGTGATCGCAGGTGTCCCGGTGCTGGGTCACTACGCGTATGACGAGCAGGGTGTGGCGGGACAGGCGGTGACTCTCGTCGAAGATGGCCGCCTGAAGGCTTTGCTGATGTCGCGTAACCCGTCCAAGGAATTCCCCGTGTCCAACGGGCACGGGCGCGGTTCGGCGGCGGCCGACCGCGGGGATATCGGTTGTCTCGTCGTGACAGCCGATCCGCCCACCGATTCGGAGGGGCTGCGTCAGAAGCTCATCGAACTGTGTGCGGACGAGGACCTGGAATACGGCATCCGCATCGCGGCGCTGGGTACGGTTGGCGCGGCGGGCTCCGGGTTCCGGTCGTCGGGGGACGCCGGTGCGAGCCCGCTGCTGATCTACAAGGTGTACCCGGATGGACGGGAGGAGCTGGTTCGCGGGGCTGAGATTTCGCGCATCGACCTGAAGGCGTTCAAGCAGATTGTTGCCGCTGGCGACCGACCTTTTGTGCGCAACACGGTCAGCGGCTTTCAAGGCAGTACGGTCGCCGTTCCGGCGCTGCTGTTCCGCGAGCTGGACCTGGCGAAGATGGACCGCGACTTCGACAAGCCGCCGGTGCTGCCTTCGCCACTTCAGCGGCAGGCGCAGAACTAGGCCTGGTCGTCCGCCGGGCGCTGTGTACCGGTAAAGCGCTGGAGCACGCTCTCGTAGACCGCGATCGTCCGAGCTACCATCTCATCGGCGGTGGTCGGCCGTTGCCCGCCAACCGGCACACGATCGTCCATCCAGGCGGCCAGAGCGCGCGCCAGATCGGTGGAGCTGCCGGGCTGGAACAGGGTCCGCGGGTCGTCCAGCACCTCGCGGATTCCGTCGACGCGGCTGGCGAGTACGGGCACGCCCGCAGCCTGCGCCTCCAACACGGTTTGCGGGAGGTTTTCCAGGCAGAGGCTGGGCACGACCAGCAGATCGAGGCCGCTGAGGAAAGCAGGCATGTCCTCTGTCGGCACGCGACCGGCGAACTCGACGTTGAGACCTTGGGCCAGTTGGCGCAGCCGCTGTTCATAACGCGAATCCAATGCACTGCCCGCCATTCGCACCCGCGTTGTGTGCCAGTGTAGCTGGTGCAGCGCTTCGAGCAGCAGATGCGGGCCCTTGTGTTCTGCTAAGGCGCCGGCGAAGCCGAGCACGAGGTTCGCCGGCGTCCGCGGCGCGGATCGCGCGGCGCGGGTATGGCGGACATCGAACCAGCGGTCTTCCATGCCCACAGTGATGGTGTGAACCCGTGCGGGTTCCAGGCGGTTGGCCAGTCGGTGCCGTGCTGTGTTGGATAGGAAGATGACGGCGTCGGCGGCCCGCAGGGCGGCAGCCAGCACCCCGCGCCGGTGCGTCCAGCGCAATACGTCGTCGAAAGCCGCCTGACGCCGCCACGCGCGGGCAAAGTACAGGGCCGCCGGCAGTATGTGACGAGCAAGCGGGATGCGTGCGGGCCGGCGAATGAACGGCCGCGGGTCGGTTGCGTCGAGGCAGCGGAGGCAAGTGGTCCAGGGGACCTGCCCGGTGCAGATCCGCTGCTGGTAGTGCCAGAGGGTGTGCTTGGGGCACAGCCACCAGAAATCGACGACCGTGATCACCAGCGGGACACGCGCGAGTTTGGCCGCCTGAACGAGCCCCACGCCGACGTGCGCCGGGTTGGCCAGGTGCACGATGTCGGGACGCTTCTGGCGCAGAAGCGGCAAGAGCGCCTCGGCCGCCAACCCGCGCACGGCGGTCCAGTCGCGCGTGGGATAGTGGAGTACCGGCGGTTGGCTCTGAATGGGGTCGCCGAGCCGCCGCCGCGGTCCGCGACGTTCGGGGTCGCCCGCCAGAATGGCGACTTCGTGTCCCCGCGCCTGCAAGCCGGCAGCCAGCACGTCCAGGTAGCGCTCGGTTCCCTGGGCGTACCCGCGGCCGAACTGCATCGTCGCGAAGAGCACTCGCATGCCACACTCCGTCCGCGCGAGTCAGAGGTTTTCGAGAGCACGCCGATAGCACGCGATGGTCGCTGCTGCGCAGCGCTCCCAGGAGAAGCGTTTCGCGCGGGCCAGGCTTCGCAGTTGCCACTCAGCACGCCACTCCGCCTCTTCGGCCATACGCCGCATGGCTGCGGTCCACGCCGCGGAATCGTGCGGGTCCAGCAGGATACCGGCGTTGCCCACGACCTCCGGCAGCGAGGCGACGCGCGAGACGATCACGGGCGCGCCGCACGCCATCGCCTCCAGCGGCGGCAGGCCGAAGCCCTCATAGAGGGTAGGCCAGACGAAGGCGGTGCAGCGCGCGTACAAAGCTGCCAGCTCCGGGTCGCGCCGGTACCCCAGCAGGCGCACGTCGTTCCGCAGGTCGTGGGCTTCGAGTCGGGCGGCCAACGCCTCTGTCTTCCAGCCCCATCCGCCGGCGAGCACCAACGGGCATTGCCGACGCAAGCGAGCCGGCAAGGCCGCATAGGCCTCCAGCAAGCCGGCCACGTTCTTGCGCGGCTCCAGCGTGCCGACGAAGAGAAAGAAGCGCGGCGGCAGGCTCAAACGTGCACAGACCTCCGCAATGACCTCAGGCGACGGGGGACGAAAGGCGGGCCGCGCCGCCAGCGGCGTCACGTCGATTACCTCCGGCGACAGATCGAGCAACTGCACCATCCGAGACCGGGTGAATTCGGAGACGGCGAGGAAGCGTCGGGTCTGACTGAGGCCGGCGCGAAACTCGCGCTCGTACCAGCGCACGCGGTCTGCGGGGTGCCACTCCGGGTGCTCGAGCACCGAGAGATCGTGAATGGTGGTGACCGTCGGCCGCCTGCAACGTATCGGAATGTGGTTGGGCTCGTGATAGAGGTCATAACTGCGTGCGCCGAGGCCAAAGACGAACCGGTATGCCGTCTGAGCCGCGCGACGAACCGGCCAACTGGCGCGTACACGTTGCAACAGCGGAGGCTGGCGGTATCGGTCGATTCCGGACGGCTCGCTCTGTCCGGCACGCGGGGTCTTCCAACGCGACAGGAAGGTCTCCACTGCGATGTCCCGTCGCTCTGCTCTCAGCGCGACAAGCAACTGGGCCACGTAGTGACCGACGCCCGTCCAGGGTCGGAACAGAACGCGGTCGTTCAGTATGACGCGCGGGCACTGCCGCACCAGGAAGCCTCCGAACCGACGCTGTCGCGTTTCGACGGATTATCGCCGCTACGGCGGCTTGTGCCACGGTTCCGACGCGTCCGGCGCTGTTCATGGTGCATGGGTGGCGGATGGTCGGCCGCAGCGTGCACCGCTATAGTCAGGGCGAAATCCAGCGCGAGCCAGGTGCAGGAAGAGATGGAGACGGGGCGTGAAAACGGACGGCGTATCGGGCGGAGCTCTCACTGTGCGCCGGGGAAGAGACCGGGTGCCCGCGCGCGGACCCGTCCGGTCGTCGGGTTTGTGTCCCTGGGGTGTTCCAAGAATCTGGTCGACTCGGAGCGAATGCTGGCGGAGATTGCGCGGTCGGGAGCGGTGATCGCGGACGAATCCCTGGCGGACACGATCGTCGTAAACACGTGCGGGTTCCTGGGGTCGGCTCGGGACGAGGCGCTGGGGGTGATCCGCGATCTGGCTCAACGTAAGCGGCAAGGCACGCTCCGACGGCTCATTGTGGCCGGCTGCCTGGTGCAGCGGGATGGCCAGCGGTTGTGCGCTGCGGTCCCTGAGATCGACGCCCTGGTCGGTGTGCACAACCGGGAGGACATCGTGCGCGCCGTATGGGCGACGCCGCGCAGTCGGCGGGTGGACCTGTACCTGGGCGAATACCACGGGCAGCCGTGGTCGGACCAGGCCCGTCTGCGGCTCACGCCGGTGCATTACGCGTACGTCCGGATCAGCGAGGGCTGCGATCAGCAATGCACGTTCTGCACGATTCCGTCGATACGCGGACCCTTGCGCTCCAAGCCGCCTGCGCAAATCGTGGCTGAGTGTGCGGAGCTGCTGGCGGACGGTGCGCGGGAACTCATCCTGATCGGGCAGGACACAACGAGCTACGGGGTCGATATCGGCTACGAGCCGGGGCTGGCGGGCCTGCTGCGCGAGCTGGATCGGCAATGCACGGCAGCGCGCTGGATCCGTCTGATGTACGCGTATCCTTCTGTTTTCAGCGACGCGATCATCGCAGCGCTGGCCGAATGTCCGCGCGTCGTGAAATACGTGGATCTGCCGCTCCAGCACATTCATGACCGCGTGTTGCGGGCGATGGGGCGGCGTGTGACACGCGCTCAGACGGAGGCGCTGCTGCACAAGCTCCGCAGCCGCATTCCGGGTCTGACCATCCGCACGACGTTCATCGTTGGCTTCCCGGGCGAAACGGAGGCCGAGTTTCAGACGCTGCTCGACTTCGTACGCGCTTTCCGATTTGACGCTGTCGGGGCATTCCCGTATTCCTGCGAACCCGAAACGCCTGCCGCGCGCATCCCCGATCATCTCGATGAGAATGTCAGGGCTGAACGGTACGCGCGACTGATGGAGACGCAGCAGGCGGTGGCCTTTGCCGCCGCTCGAGAGAGAATCGGTACGACGTTCGACATCGTCGTGGACGGGGTTGGGGAAGACGGCCGGTCGTTCGGGCGGCATGCAGGTCAGGCCCCGGAAGTGGATGCCGTCTGTCGCCTGACCGGCACCGCCGTGCCGCCCGGGCAGTTTCTCAGGGTGCGATGCGTGGATGCGGAGGGGTATGACCTGGTCGTCGAGCCGACGGGGGCCACGCCGTCGCCATAGCGCTTCATGGGCCGGGCGCCGGATCGGGCGAAGGACCGCTCGCGGCCACGAGCCGGTCCAATTGTTCCCTCACAAGCTTCTGGTCTTCCACACGCATCAGCGGAAGATTCGCCCGGACATTAACGGCGGCGGCCTGTAGCGCGGCGTGGGCGAGATGTCGGCCGGCGTCCACGTCTGACCGGAGACGCGGATTGCCGATGTCACGCAGACGGGACAAGTCAGCGAGGACGGCCGCGGCCAGAGTCGCGGTCTCGAGCGGCACACTGGCCGCGAGGCGGGCCGCCCCGGCCACTTGTTCCGCCCGCTGCGGGTCAGCGCGGTCAAGGCGGAGCGCTGCGTGCAACTGCCCGTACGCGGCTGCATCTTCGGCGATCAGCGCGCACAGGGCTTGCTGCGCTCGAAGCAGGCGATTCGCGACGCTTCGGACCTCGGACTCGGCGGCGGCGAAGGCCGGCTTTCCGAGCGTCAGGGCCGTCACCTTGCGGCCCAAGCTGGCCGCCAACGCGCCTGTCAAGGCCGCGACGCTGCCCCCGCCAGGGGCGGGAGCATCGCTGCCGACACGTTCCAGGAATTCGGCCAAGGAACGTTGAACCAACGTCTCTGTTTCCATGCACTCGCCTCCACGTGCCAGCACTGTACGCGGCGCGCGTCCAAGAGCACGCCGCGAGCCGAAAACCTGCGACGCTACGCGCCGGTGGCTGTCGGCCGGGTTGCCCGGTAGCATGATCAAGGACGAACACCGACGGACGTTGCGGAGCAGACCATGCGCACCACCGGTTTCCGACTGAGTCTTGTCGCGGCGGGGTTGAGCGGTTCGTTGCTGTTCCTGAACGGCTGCGACCCGCAGACGCGGCAGACTGTGGAGAACGGCATCATCACCGCTTCAACCAGCCTGTTGGCCGCCGTTCTGCAGGCCGTGATCGCCCTGTGGAAAGAGGCGAACACGAGTACCACGACGGCCGCGATCATGGATGTCGCTGCGCGTATCCTCGCGTGATCGGCCGCGCGGGGCTGTCACGTCGGCGGCGGCACGTCGTCGTATACCTCCCAGTGCCAGGACCGCGAGGTGTGGCGATAACTCATCTGGCGGCGCAGGCGCCACGCAAATCCGAGCACGCCGACGCCGGCGCTGAAGAACACCGCGGCGACCACGAAAGCGAGCAGTTGCGGCCAGACGAAGAGCAGCAGCCCGATCAGTATCAGGCAGAGCCCCAGCAGGGCGAGCCCCACCCAGGCTGCGGCGCCGTCGGTATACCACCACATCCGCATGACTGAACCTCGCGCGGGCATGAAACACGCGCTGAACTGGGAGGTCATCATACCGGCCTGTGGACGACGAGGGCAGGCTTCCTCGGCCCGTCACGTGGTTTCCGCCGGCCGAAGAACGTGGATGCGCAACCGGTTGATCCGCCGCGGCTCGGCGGCCACGATGTGAAAGCGTACGTTTTCGTGCTGAAACTCCTCGCCCGGGCTGGGAATCCTTCCCAATGTGGCGAAGACGAATCCGCCGATCGTTTCGTACTCCCCCTCCTCCGGCAGCGTGATTCCGAGCTCCTCGTTGATTTCCGTCACGTGCACCCGTGCGTCGACCTCCAACGTGTTGTCGTCCAGTCGGTTGATGGTCGGCGGCGGGCGCTGGTCATACTCGTCGTCGATCTCGCCCACCAGCTCTTCCAGAATGTCCTCGATCGTTGCCAGACCCGCCGTCCCACCGTATTCGTCCAACACGATCGCGATCTGGACCTTGGCGGCGCGGAACTCGTTGAGCAGCTCATCCAGCGTCTTGGTTTCCGGCACGTAGGGCACTTTGCGCATGATCGCGCGAGCGTCGAACGGTTCGCGCAGGTCCAGGCCCAGCAGGTCCTTCGCGTACAGCACGCCCACGATATGGTCGATCGAGCCCTCATAGACCGGCAGTCGCGAGTGCCCCTTTTCCAGAATCACGCGACGCACCTCGTCATAGGTCGCGTCGGCCGGGATGGCGTCGATGTCCGTGCGGGGCGTCATGATCTTGCTGACGGGGGTCTCACCCAGCTCAATCACCGACTCGATCATTTCTTTTTGTTCTTCATCCACCGCGCCGTGGGCCTCGCCTTCGGAAACCGCGTCGAGGATTTCCTGTTCGGCCCGCTCGGAATCCTCGTCCTCCCCGCTATCCGCCTTGCCCGACAGCCGCCGTACGACGAACTCAATGCCATTGAACAAACGCCCCGCCGGCCAGAGAACGAAGCGCACGGCCGTCAGGAGGTGCAGGCTACGGGCCAGGACAGCCTCGCCAGCGTGCAGCGAGATCGCGTACGGAATGGCCACTGCGAAGACGGACAACAGCAGAAGAGTCAGCAAGACGACGGTTGCGGCCGTCCATGCGTGCACGGGAGAGCCAAGATCAGGCGTATAAGAAACCCAGATTACTGCCAACAACGCCAGGCACAGGGCCAAGCGTATAAGCCCTGTCAGCATATGAAGTTCGCCCTCGTGACGGTCGAGCCAGTCAAGCCACTGTTCGCGCGTGGGGGCAGGCAGTCGCTCGGCGAGTCGCGAACGTGAACGTACGGGCAACGTGTACGCCAATGCGGAGACATATAAGGCGCCGAGCAGCAGGAGCAGTACAAGACCGATTGTCAACGGACCTCTCCGTCACGCCGGCCTGGCATCAGCCATTCGCACGCCGCGATGCACGCAGCCTCGACCGGGCCGGGGGATAGCGTTCCGTCTGGTCGGGTCGGCTTGGGGCTGATCGAATTCGACCAGCTCGCAGCGCTGCAAGCGCCTCTCAGCGGAGCGCACCGCATGAAATGCTATCGGTCGTGTGGGTCCCCGGGCAAGCACGTTGCTGTGTCGTCACTTGGTGACAACGCTTCCCCCACAATTCGTAATAGCGACTCACGAAAAGACTTACGATCTGGCGCACACGCGGCGCGCTGCCACTCATGGACCTGCCGAGTCGTATAGGGAGTGGGCACGTCCAGCACATCGGCGCGCCCGGTGGAAACCACAAGCATCCTTTGGAGGTCTTCCAAACCGCGCCGTTGCAAGGCTGAAACGCGCACGAAGAACCTTCGCCATGGCAGGGGCAGTTCTCTGTCGGTACAGAATCCGTGCTCAAGGTCGGCTTTATTCAGAACTAGGCAGTCGGCCTTCAGATCAGCATGTCGTTCAATGAACTCGCGACGGGCGGCGGCTCCTTCGGCCGAGCCGTCGAGCACGATGACGGTCGCGTCGGCGCGGTTCAGGAGTCTCATCGTTTGCGCTACGCTTGCCGCCTCCAAGGGATCGGAGGTTTGACGCACGCCGGCGGTATCAAGCCAGATGACTGGGAACCCCTCCAGTTCGCCAGGGATTTCAACCCAGTCACGCGTCGTGCCGGGTTCCGGAGTGACCACGCTGACCGGCCGATCCACGAGGGCATTTATCAAGGTGCTCTTGCCGGCGTTGACGGGGCCGACCAGCGCGATGCGCAGGGGGGTCGTAAACCAAGTGACGATGTGATGACGCGCGGCCACGTTTCGGCAGATTCTCCGGAGGCTCGGGAGCGGCTGGTTGGCTACCGTGGACGCGAACTCCCGCGCGCTCCAGTGGACCGGCCGCACGGCATCGTGACGGATTTGTCCCGTGGCCAATATGGACACGAAATTCCGCGTGGTCTCGATCTGCTCGAGCAGCCACGTCACGCCGCGCCAGGTGAGCATTTTCGGCAACAGGTCGTAGGCTTCGGCTTCCAGGCGGTCGGTTGCCGGCCAGAGGTGCGTTTCTGCCGACGGTGCCGGTTGCCATCCTGCGCTGGTGAGCAGATCAGTGCACTGCTGTACCAGCGCCGGGCTGCCGTGCAGATGCAGGCGCAAGTCCCAAACTGGGTCGGTAGCGTGGAACGATACGAGGATGTCGTCCAGAAGCTCGTCGTTGCGGCCTTTCAGGGTGGCGCGGCGGATCTGACCGGGTACAGCGGCATCCAGTCGGATCGGTGGCGTCGCGCGCAAGTGATGGTGGACGAAGTCGGCGGTCAGCGGGCCGCGCAGACGAAGCACGGCGATCGCCGCCGGCCCCGGGCTGGTGAGCAACTCGAACGTCCCCCAGGCTGTCGACATACTGCTTACGTCTGGCCTGCGGCCTTGCGGTGGGCCAATGCAATTCCCATCAGGCAGAGGTCCGGCACGACCGCATCCACGAAATCTGCCAGCTCGGCGATCAGCGGCGCGTTGCCGCCGGTGATGACGAGCTGCGGCCACTCGCGGAGGTCGGTCGCGAAGCGCTCGACAATTTCGCGCAGCGCGCCAAGCAGGCCGTAGACCACGCCGTTGACGATTGCATCGTGCGTGTTGCGACCATACGGTCCCGCCGGCCGTCGGGCTGTGACGCGCGGCAACTGGGCGGTCCCTGCGTGAAGGGCCTCGAAGCACAGGTCCATACCCGGCAGAATGGCACCGCCCAAGAAGCAACCGTCCGGCGAGACACAGTCGACGGTGACGGCGGTCCCGAAGGACGCTACGGCGCAGGCTCCGCCGATGCGCTCATACGCGGCGGCGGCGCAACACACGCGGTCGACGCCGACCTCACGCGGATTGTCGATCGCCAGGGGCATCGGCAGCGGCAGGTCGTCGCGCACGCAGAGGACGGCCTGTCCGCTGATCGCTTCGGCCAGTTGCTTGATGCGTGCGGTTCCCTCGGGATTGACGCTGCCGATGACGATGGCCGACTTGCGACGCGCGACCGCCCCCCAGGTTTCCGTCAGCGCAGGCTCCCAATCCTGCGGCCGGCGAACTTCGACCCGCCGCGTGTTGTGCAGCCCGTCGCTGTCCCAGACACCCATTCCGATGCGGGTGTTGCCGATATCGATCGCAAGCACGGCGTCTGCCGGCTTAACGGCGATCATGCTGTTTGACTCCATGCCACCCGACGACACGTCCGAGAGCGCATGGTCCCCGACGCCGACCGGCGCGTCAATGCGCGCCGACATTGCCTGAATCGAGATGCAAGCGGGGCGAGTTACGGTGGTGTTTCTTGGTGGCCGTCGTCATTCCGGCGCGACGCGGCCTCCAGATCAAGCGGTTGGGGCCGCGCAAGTGCTTCGGATTCGCGTACGCGCTGGACGGTGGTCCAGAGCGTTTCTGCCAGCTCGCGCAGGCCGGCGCCGCTGACCCCGGACACGCCGAGTACCGGGCGACCCAGTGCGGTGCGCAGCTCCTCCAATGCGGCGGGCGCTTCGGTCAGATCGAGCTTGTTGCCGACGATAACCTCCTCACGGGCGGCCAGCGAAGCGCTGTACGCTTCGAGCTCGCGACGGATGATGGCATACGCCTGCGCAGGCGACGGGGCCCCCTTGGGTGGGCAGAGGTCGATCAGATGCAGGACGACCCGCGTCCGCTCGATATGCTTCAAGAACGCGTCGCCCAGCCCGGCACCGGCGTGGGCCCCTTCGATCAGCCCCGGCAGATCGGCCAGCACCAGCCGACGATAGCCCGGCAGCTCCAGAATTCCCAGATGCGGAAAACGCGTCGTAAACGGGTAGTCGGCGATTTTCGGCCGCGCGCGTGTAAGCCGCGACAGCAATGTGCTCTTGCCGGCGTTCGGCAGCCCCACGATGCCGACGTCGGCAATCAGCTTCAGTTCGAGTCGCAGCGTGCGTTCCTGTCCCATCTGACCCGGCTCAAACTCGCGCGGGGTCTGGTGCGTCGGGGTGGCGAAGCGAGCGTTTCCGCGGCCGCCGCGGCCGCCACGAGCCACCCGAACCCGCTGTCCATCGTGCACGAGGTCCTTGAGTAGTCGGCCGGTGACCGCATCACGGACGAGGGTGCCGGTGGGGACGGGGACGATGAGGTCCGCGCCGTTGCGGCCGGTGCAGTTGTTGCCGGAACCGGGGCGGCCGTTCTCGGCGTAGTAGTGATGTCGACCGGCGAGGTCGATGAGGGTGTCGAGGTTGGAACGGGCGACGAGCCAGACAGACCCGCCGTGGCCGCCGTCGCCGCCGTCGGGGCCGCCTTTGGGTACGTACTTCTCACGGCGGAAGCTGACGCAGCCATCGCCGCCGCGGCCGCCGCGGACGTGGATCGTCACCTCGTCGACGAACAGGCGCAGGCTTTTGGTCTCGCGCTGCATGCCTGGGGACTGGACCAGCGCGGGGCCGGCCTGTCAAGCGGCCGGGCGGCGACTGGACCGGTTGATTCAGGCCGAATTATCCGTTGCAATGTCGCGGTCCGGGTTCGACGGCGGCCGTGAGGCCATGTCGGTATACGCCAGCGAGGAGAGGCATGGGCCGACGCGTACTGGTCGTGGACGACGAACCGCTGAAACGAGCGACGTTGCAGATCGAGCTCGGCGAGCACGGCTACGAGGTCGAGGTGGCCGGCGACGCGGAGACGGCACGCCGTCTGTTGGATTCGCATCCAGTCGACGTGGTTGTTTCCGACGTGCGGATGCCGGGCATGGACGGCCTGGAATTGCTGAGCCACGTCAAGAAGCTGCACCCGGAGACGGACGTTATCCTGATGACCGCCTACGGGACGATCGAGACGGCGGTGCTGGCCATCAAGCGGGGCGCGTACGACTACATCCCGAAGCCGTTCACGACGGACCAACTGCTGGTGAAGCTGGAGCATCTGTTCGCCAGCCGAGGCAAGACCGAAACCGCTAACGCAGCGGAAACGTTCGGCCGCCTCGTGGCCCGCAGCCGGGCGATGAAGCACCTGTTCCAGCAGTTGCGGCGGGTGGCCGTCACGGATCGGACGGTGCTGTTACGCGGCGAACGAGGTACCGGCAAGGAGCTGTGCGCCGAGGCGATCCATGAGCACAGCCTGCGGGCGGGCAAGCCACTGGTGCGCGTGCGTTGTCGGGCGTTGACGGCAGAGGATCAGGGGCACGAGCTGTTCGGTCAGTCCGGGCATGATACGCATTCGCTGGTGCATCAGCCCAGCCGCCTGGAGCTGGCCCAAGGCGGCACACTGCTGCTCGACGACGTACAAGCGCTCTCGCCGGCGGCGCAGGGGGAGCTTCTGCGGGTCATCGATGCGCAGGAGCATGCCGCGCAGTTACGGCGGGGCAACGGGCGTCCGGCGGTGCGCTTTATCTGTACGACGACCGAAGACCTACGGGAGCTGGCCGCGGCTGGACGGTTCAACGACGATTTGTGCGAGCGCCTCAGCGGCGTGTCGCTGGTGATTCCTCCACTGCGCGAACGGCCGGAAGATATCGCGCTGCTGGCGGAGCACTTTGCCCGCAAGCATGTGACGCTGGCGGCGGGCCGGGTGGTTCGGCTGCGGCCGGAGGCGCTGGACGAGCTGCTGCGGCACGCGTGGCCGGGGAATGTACGCGAGCTGGAGCACGTCATTCAGCGGGCGCTGGTGGCGTGCGTGGGGGATGAGATAAGGCCAGAACACATTCTGCCGCTGGGACCGGAGCGCGCTGCCCCCGCGCTGCCGGTGTGCGAAATACGTCCCAATCTCGACAAACCTCTGACGGACGCGGTGGCTGAGGTCGAACGGGAGATGATCCTGAACGCGCTGCGGGCGTGTCACAGCAATCAGGCCCAGGCCGCCCGGCGGCTGGGTATCCCACGAACCACACTGCGTGACAAGATGGCCCGCTACGGCATCGGTTCGGGCCCTAACCCCGCGTAACTCTGGCCGCCGGCACGGCGTGGCGCCGAAGTCATGCAAGAAGCACGCTGCCGGGGCTGCCGCGTCACTGCAATCCGATTCCTGGGGCGCGGCCGACCGGCCAGCGTGGGAGTTGCGGCGCCGGCAGGGGCTGGTGCCGGAAGCTGCCGAGCGTCGGGTGGCTCTGAGTCGGAGGGCCCGTGCGCTGTTTATCGTCCTGGCGATGTTGTTCGTTGAGGGCAACAGGGGCGGTGACGGCGCGCGAGCCGCGTGCGGCGAAGCAAACGCTGTTTGCCCGGATGCGACGCCCGCGCAAACAGGCCGGCCGCGGGGGACGGCTGAATCCGCCGCGGCCGGGCTGGTAAGCAGCGCGCTTTATACGCGTGGGGTGGTGAGCGTCTGGTCGGCCGGCGTGGTGCCCGGGTTGGGCAGGATGCGTTCTGCCAAGGCTCGGGCGGCAGCGTAGGCGGCCTCTTCCGGCGTTTCGGCCACGCGGACCGGGGCCTCGGCGGCTTCGGCCGCGGTACGGATCTTCATTTCCTGGTAAGCCTTGAAGCCGGTGCCGGCAGGGATCAGGCGTCCGAGGATCACGTTCTCCTTCAGGCCGACGAGCTTGTCTTCGGCGCCGGCCAGAGCGGCCTGGGTCAGGACCTTGGTCGTTTCCTGGAACGAGGCGGCAGAGATGAAGGACTCGCTTTGGAGGCTGGCCTTCGTGATGCCCAACAGCAGCGTTTTGGCGGTGGCCGGCTTGGGCTTGCGGCCCTTGGCCGGGGTGCCGCCGTCGGCTTCGACCGCCTCATTCTTCAGCGTGAACTCTTCGCGCGGGACGATCTGTCCGACCTTGAAGTCGGTGTCGCCGGGCTCGACGACCTTCACGGACTTGGCCAGTCGCTGGTTCTCCTCGCGGAAGCGGAAGCGGTCCACGACCTCGTTGGGCAGGAACTCGGAGTCGCCCTCGTTGTCGATTTTCACCTTGCGCGTCATCTGAGCGAGGATGATCTCGATGTGCTTGTCGTTGATGTTGACGTTCTGCTGGCGGTACACGGCCTGAATCTCGCGCAGCAGATACTGATGCAGGTCTTCCTCGCCGTTGATGCGCAAAATGTCGTGCGGGATCAGCGGCCCCTCACAGAGGCGCGTGCCGGCCTCGACGTAGTCGTCCGCGTGGACCAGAAGCTGCTTGTCCTGCGGGATATGGTGCTCGCGCTCCATACCCGACTCGGAGCGCACGATGACCGTCATCTTGCCGCGGCGTCGATCGGTCTGCAGCGTGACCCGGCCGGAGATCTCGGCCAGCACGGCGGGCTCCTTCGGCTTGCGGGCCTCGAAGAGCTCGGTCACGCGCGGCAGGCCACCGGTGATGTCCTGCGTGCCGGCGATTTCGCGCGGTTGACGGGCCAGCAGCGTGCCGGGCTGGACTGCCTCGCCCTCGCGCACCTCGATGCGGGCCTTCGCCGGCAAGTGGTGGAAGTCGCGGATTTCGCCGTCCTTGCTTTCGATGATCAGGCGCGGGTGCTTGTCGCCCTTGTGCTCGATGACGACATACTTGCTGCCCTCGCGGCCTTCGTGCTCCTGCCGGACAGTTTCGCCTTCGATGACGTCCTGGAAGCGGACGAAACCCTCTTTCTCGGCCAGCATCGGCGTGAAGTGCGGGTCCCAGCGGACGATCGGCGTCCGGCCCGGGATCCGCTCGCCGTGGGCGTAGAGGACGGCGGCCCCATAGGGGACCTTGTAGCGTTCAAGCTCGCGGCCCTTGTCATCGTTGAGGGCGATTTCCCCGTTGCGTTTAAGCACGCGGAAGATCCGCTTGCCGCTTTCGGGGTCGGTCATCTCGACCGCGTTGAGATTGTGATACACGATGGTGCCGGGCTGGAAGGCGACGATTTCGCTCTCGATCACGGCGCGGCTGGCGACGCCGCCCGTGTGGAACGTTCTCATCGTGAGCTGCGTTCCCGGCTCGCCGATGGACTGGGCGGCAATGATGCCGACGGCCAGCCCCTCTTCGACCAAGCGGCCGGTGGATAGGTCGGCGCCGTAACAGAGGGCGCAGACGCCCAGGCGACTTTCGCAGGTCAGCGGGCTGCGGACGCGGATGCTGTCGAGCCCCAGACCGCCGTCCTCGGGTTTGGCTTCGAGCCGCCGCGCGATTTCCGGCGTGATGAGCTCGTTTTCGTGGACGATGATCTCGTCGGTGCGCGGGTCGCGGATTGTATCGCGGGCCACGCGGCCGACGATCATGGTGGACAGTTTGACGTCCACCTCTTCGCCCTTGTAGATGGTGGTCTTGGTAATGCCTTCGATAGTGCCGCAGTCGTGCTCGTTGACGATCACGTTCTGAGCCACGTCGGCGAGCTTGCGGGTCAGGTAGCCCGAGTCGGCCGTCTTCAGGGCGGTATCGGCCAAGCCCTTACGAGCGCCGTGCGTGGAGCTGAAGTACTCGAGCACACTCAGCCCCTCGCGGAAGTTCGCCTTGATCGGGGCCTCGATGATCTCGCCGGAGGGCTTGGCCATCAGAGCCCGCATGCCGGCGAGCTGGCGGATCTGGTCCACCGAGCCGCGGGCGCCGGAGTCGGTCATCAGGTAGATCGGATTCAGGTAGGGCTTGGCCTTCGGGTCTCCCGGGCGGGCCTCTTCACCCTTCGCGTCCCGCCAATCGTTCTTCAAGGTTTCCATCATCTCGGCGGTGATCTTCTCCCGAGCGTGCACCCAGATGTCGATCAACTGGTTGTGCCGCTCCATGGGCGTGATCACGCCATTGGCGAAGTTCCGCTCGACGCGGTCGACGACTTTCTGGGCGGCATCGAGGATCTTGGGTTTGGCGACCGGGATGCGCAGGTCGGTCAGCGCGAAGGACAGGCCGGCCAGCGTGCTGTACTTGAAGCCGATCTCCTTGATGCGGTCCAGCAGTGCGATCGTGGCCGCACGTCCCAGCCGGTCGTGACACTCGTCGATCACCCGCGACAGGCCCTTGCCGAGCGGGTAGTTGTAGAACGGCAGGGCGGGATCGAGGATGTCGTTGAAGATGCAGCGCCCGACCGTCGTCAATAGGCGCCCGTTGGCCGGCATCGGCTCGGGCATCTTATCCTTGCCCTGCACCACCTCGCGCCGCGGAATGCGCACGCGGATCGGGGTGTGCATGCCGATCTGCCGGAGGCTCAGGGCAAGCATCGCTTCCTCAGGGCTGGCGAAGGCCCGCTCCTGGCCCTTCGGTCGCTCCCCGGGCTCGCCCGCGTGATCGCAGGTCAAGTAGTAGATACCCATGATCATGTCCTGGGAGGCGGACATGATCGGCGACCCGTTGGCCGGACTGAAGATGTTGTTCGTGCTCATCATCAGCACGTGGGCTTCGGCCTGGGCTTCGATCGACAGCGGCAGGTGCACGGCCATCTGGTCGCCGTCGAAGTCCGCGTTGAAGCCCTTGCAGACCAGCGGGTGGATCTTGATGGCGTTGCCCTCGACCAGGACCGGCTCGAAGGCCTGAATGCCCATCCGGTGCAACGTGGGGGCGCGATTCAGCAGGACCGGGTGCTGATAGATCACCTCTTCGAGAATGTCCCAGATCGCCTGTTCGCGACGTTCCAGCATCCGTTTGGCGCTTTTGATCGTGTCGGCCAGGCCGCGCTCCCGCAGCTTGCGGATAATGAACGGCTGATAGAGCTCCAGGGCGATCTTCTTGGGCAGACCGCACTGGTGCAACTGGAGCTCCGGCCCGACGACGACCACGCTGCGCGCGGAGTAGTCGACGCGCTTCCCGAGCAGGTTCTCCCGGAAGCGGCCCTGCTTGCCCTTGATCATGTCCGTCAGGGACTTGAGCGGACGGTTGCTGGAGCCCAACACCGGCCGCCGGCAGCGCCCGTTGTCGAACAGCGCGTCCACCGCCTGCTGGAGCATCCGCTTCTCGTTGCGGATGATCACCTCGGGGGCGTTCAGATCAATCAGCTTCTTGAGCCGGTTGTTCCGGTTGATGATCCGCCGGTACAGGTCGTTCAGGTCGCTGCTGGCGAAGTTGCCGCTGTCCAGCAGCACCAGTGGCCGCAAATCGGGCGGAATGACCGGGATCACCTCGAGTACCATCCACTGCGGCTCGTTGTTGCTCTTGCGGATGGCCTCGACCAGCTTGAGTCGCGTCGACAGCTCCTTGATCTTCTGCTTGCTGTTGGTCTTTCGCAAAGCCTCCAGCAGCTCGGCGGACAGCTTGGCCAGGTCGATCTGCATCAGCAGTTCGCGGATCGCCTCGGCCCCCATCAGCGCGCGGAACCCCGTGTCCCCGTACTCCTCCATCGCCCGGCGATACTCTTCCTCGGTCAGAAGCTGCTTCGGCTCGAGCTTGGACTGCCCGGGGTCGACGACCACGTAATCCTGGAAATAGATCACCTTCTCCAGGTCGCTGGTCTTCATGTCCAGCAGCGTGCCCAGCCGGCTGGGCATCGCCTTGAAAAACCAGATGTGGACGACCGGGGCGGCGAGATTGATATGCCCCATGCGCTTACGGCGAACGCGGCTGTGGGTCACCTTTACGCCGCAGCGGTCGCAGATCATGCCCTTGTGCTTCGTGCCCTTGTACTTGCCGCAGAAGCACTCCCAGTCGCGCTCGGGGCCGAAGATGCGTTCGCAGAACAGCCCGTCTTTTTCGGCGCGATAGGTGCGGTAGTTGATCGTTTCCGGCTTTTTCACCTCGCCGAACGACCAACTGCGGATGTCATTCGGGGAGGCCAGCGAGATGCGAACCGCCGTAAAGTCGTTGATCCGATCATAGACGGTGTCGGCCATCGGCTGTTGTACCTCATTCAGGATGTCTGACTTCCGGTTGGCTGCCGGAAGGTGGTCCGTTGTCTCCCAAGTCCCACGCATGCGGCCCGGAGGCGTGCTCCGGGCTTACTTCCGTTTCGAGGCGGCTGCCCAGTCTTCGGCCCGCATGGTCACGCCGACCAGGCCGCCGGCCCGCTTGAAGCCCAGTTCTTCGCAGAAGTCTACTTCGGTGCCGTAGGCCACCGCGTCGACCCGCTGCACGCCCTCGGCGTACATGCGGTCCAGCACGCGCCGGGCCATTTCCCGCGCGATTCCGTTGGTGTCATGTTCAATTCGGCCGTCCGTCCGGGTGACGGCGGCGGGCCCTTGGAACGCCGGGTCCAGTTTGCACTCGGTCAGATAGCCGCGCAGGCCGTCGCACACCCCGCGCGCGATGCCGATCAGCCGACCGTCGGCCCGCGCCGTGACGAAGGCGGCGCTGTTGGCCATCATCTTGCGGATCTGCTCGGGCTTGGCCGCGATGTCGTGATTCAGCCGACGGTAGAACTCCGTCAACTCTTCCGGCGTCACGTCCTCGCCTTGACCGTACACGATCTCGGGCATCGCAGGTCTCCGGACACCGGTCGGCCCGCCGCGGACCACTGTGGCCGCGGGCGTGTGCGGGTCGCCGGGGTTAGAACAGTCTCCGCTTTTCGAGCTGGATGTTCAGGCCCAGCCCGCGAATCTCATTGCACAGCACGTCGAACGACACGGGGGTGCCGGCGTCGAGCGTGTTGGTGCCTTTGACCATGCTTTCGTAGATCTTGGTGCGTCCCTCGACGTCGTCGCTCTTGACGGTCAGCAGCTCCTGGAGCACATAGGCGGCGCCGTAGGCTTCCAGCCCCCAGACCTCCATCTCGCCGAAGCGCTGCCCGCCCGTGCGGGCCTTGCCGCCCAGCGGCTGCTGTGTGATCAGGCTGTAGGGTCCGGTCGAGCGGGCGTGGATCTTGTCGTCGACCAGGTGGTGCAGCTTCAGCATGTACATGTACCCGACCGTCACGGGCTGGTCGAACGGCTCGCCGGTCCGCCCGTCGTACAGGGTGACCTTTCCGATGAGCGGCATCTCGGTCAGCAGTTCGCCGGTCTTGCCGGCGTTGCGGATGACCTCCGGGTCCTCCCGCCGGCGCCGCACGTGGGCGTTGGCTTCCTCCAGGCACGCCCGGATCTGCTTCTCCGTGGCCCCGTCGAAAACCGGGGTAATCACCTGGAAGCCGAGCACCGCAGCCGCCCAGCCCAAGTGCGTCTCCAGGATCTGGCCAACGTTCATACGGCTGGGCACGCCCAGCGGGTTGAGCACGATATCGACCGGCGTGCCGTCCTCCAGGAAGGGCATGTCCTCCTCGGGCATGATCTTGGCGATGACGCCCTTGTTGCCGTGGCGGCCGGCCATCTTGTCGCCGACGCTCAGCGTGCGCTTGGTGGCCACGTAGACCTTCACCATCTCGAGCACGCCCGAGGGCAGCTCATCGCCGCGCTTCATGTGACCCAGCCGGCGTTCGCATTCTTTCTGGATTTCGAGGATACGTGGCCAGAAGCGGTTGTAGATCTCCTCGGCTTCGGGCCGCTTGTTGGCCGGCTTGACCCAGGTCAGCTTGAACGTCTCGATCTGCTCGAGGATGACCTGCGGATTCTCGCTGCGGCCGGCCTTCTGTCGCGTGTTCGGGTCGACCAGCACCTGCTCGGTGACCTGCTCGATCTCGGCCACCATCTGGCGGAACAGCCGGATGCGCTTCTCGTCGCACTCCTGCTGGAACGCCTTCATCTGGCGGTCCAGCTCTTTCTTCTGCTCCTCGCTGAGGTGCGTGCGACGGCTGAAGTGGCGGGCGCCGATGACCACGCCCTCCTGTCCGGCCGGCAGTTCCAGGGAGTCGTTCTTCACGTCCTCGCCGGCGCGACCGAAGATGGCGTGGAGCAGCTTCTCTTCCGGGCTGAGCTCGGTCTTGCTCTTAGGCGAGACCTTGCCGACCAGAATATCGCCGGGACCGACCCGCGTACCGATCCGAACGATGCCGCGCTCGTCCAGGTTGCGCAGGGCCTTTTCGGAGACGTTGGGGATGTCACGGGTGAATTCTTCGCGGCCCAGCTTGGTCTCGCGGATCTCGATCTCGTGCGATTCGATGTGGATGCTGGTGAAGGCGTCGGTTTTCACCAGGCGTTCGGAGATCAGGATCGCGTCTTCGAAGTTGTACCCGTCGAACGTCATGAACGCGACCAGGACGTTGCGCCCCAGCGCCAGTTCGCCGCGGTGCGTGGCCGCCCCGTCGGCGATGACCTGGCCCTTCTTGACCTTCTCGCCGACCCGGACGATCGGTTTCTGATTCAGACAGGTACGCTCGTTGAGGCCGACGAACTTGCGCAGGATGTACTCGTCCGTATTCCCGATCACGATCCGCTGCGCGTCGACGTAGGTCACGGTGCCGCCCTGCCGGGCCCGCACGACCATGCCGCTGTTCTCCGCCACGGCGCGTTCCATGCCCGTGGCGATAATGGGCGGCTCGGTCCGCACCAGCGGTACGGCCTGGCGCTGCATGTTCGAGCCCATCAGCGCCCGGTTGGCGTCATCGTGCTCCAGGAACGGGATCAGAGCGGCAGATACGCCCACCGTCTGCTTGGGCGAAATGTCCACGTACTCGATTTCGTCCGCCGACACCTGTCGCAGGTCGCCGCGCGACCGCCCGAGCACGATTCCTTCCCGCAACCGGCCGCCCTTCGAACGCAGCGTGCCCTTCTGACGCTGCGCGAGGTACTCGTCCTTGGTCAAAATCGGAGGCAGCGTCTGACCGTCGTGATCCGGCTCGATGACGTCCGGGGGCCCGAGGGTGGTCTTCATTTCCTCGTCAGCCCGCAGATAGACGATCTCGCCGTTGACGCGGCCCTTGACGACCTTGCGGTAGGGCGTCGTCAAGAAGCCGTACTCGTCCACCGAGCTGTAGATCCCCAGCGAGGCAATCAGGCCGATGTTGACGCCTTCCGGCGTTTCGATGGGACAGACGCGGCCGTAGTGGCTGATGTGAACGTCGCGCACCTCGAACCCGGCGCGTTTGCGGTTCAGGCCGCCGGGACCCAGCGCTGACAGTCGCCGCTCGTGGGTAAGCTGGGACAGGGGGTTGGTCTGGTCGACGACCTGAGACAACTCGCTGCGCCCGAAGAAGAAGTCGATGGCACTCGAGATGCTCTTGCTGTTGACGATTTCGGCGACCTTGCCGAGCGCCTCGGGCTCCTTGAGGCTCATGCGTTCCTGGACGGTTCGGCGGAGTTTGAGGAAGCCCTTGCGCAGCTCCTCGGTCGCCAATTCGTCGATGGTGCGCAGCCGGCGATTGCCCAGATGGTCGATGTCGTCGACCTGACCTTCGCCGGCCCGCAGTTTGAGCAGGTAACGCAGGGCTTCGACGAAGTCTTCCGGGCGCAGAACCATTTCGTTCTCGGGGACGCCGACCTCGAACTTGCGGTTGAGACGGAAGCGGCCGACCTTGCCGAGGCGATAGCGATTCTCGTCCCGGAACTTCTCCTGGAACAGTTTCTTGGCCTTATCGAGCTGGATGGGGTTGCCCGGGCGCAGGCGGGCGTAAATCCGCAGCAGAGCTTCCTCGTGGGACTGGCTGTCATCCTCGGCCAGCGTGTTGAGGATGATCGGGTCCGACATCTGAGCGATCACGTCGACCTGCTTGATCGACGACTCGCGAATCTTGTTGAGCGCATCGCCGATCTGACGCCCAGCCCCGACCAGCTCCTCGCCCGTTTCGGGATCGATCACGGGGGCAGCCGTCCACATGTCCGGTTTGAGCGACGCGACCCGCGTCGTCTTGACCGGGTAGAACGTCCGCACGATGGCTTCCGTGGTTCCGTAGGCCGGGTCCATCGCCCGCAAGAAGGTCGTCGCGGGAATCTTGCTGCTCTGGTCGATCCGGACGGCGAGAATGTCCTTCCGAGTGACGTTGATTTCGATCCAGGAGCCGCGTTCCGGGATGATGCGGCAGGCGTGAAGGGCGCGGTCGCCCTCGGCCGATTCCTTCACGAAATCGACACCCGGACTGCGGTGCAACTGGGAGACGATGACCCGCTCCGACCCGTTCACGATGAACTCCCCGCCGCCCATCATGATCGGGATCTCGCCCAAGTAGATCGATTCCTCGGGCACCTCCTCCACGTTCTTGCGGCGGAGGCGCACGGTGACACGGAAGGGCATGCCGTAGGTCAGCCCGAGCTCGCGGCATTCGTCCGGCGTGTAGCGGGGCTCGTCGAGGTGGTACTCGACATATTCGAGGCGTGTGTTGCCATCGTAGCTTTCGATGGGGAAGACCTCGCGGAGCAACCCTTCCAACCCGATGGGCTCCCGCTTCGACGGGGGCACATCTTTTTGGAGGAAGCGCTCGTACGACTTGGTCTGAATTTCAATGAGATTGGGGACGCTGATGGCGTCACCGTAGCGACTGAAGTCGCGAACGTGGTTGAACTCCATCCGGGGTTCCCTCAGCAGTTAAAGAGCAGCTACCGTGCTTGTTCGCCCCCACTTCGCGCCCGACAGTCCGCCGCGCGCGCAAGCCTCCGCCCGCGGCCCTAGGCTGCGCGCCAGCGGATACTCTCCCCGTGGCCAACCCGTGTTGGCGCACAATCGTTTGGTTATGTCGCGCATCGCACCGTTCTTGCAGACCCGGTATTATCTCTAGCCCAGGCTGGATTGCAAGCGGAAAATTCTGTAACCTTTCGGACGGAGCGCGCCAAGAGTATAAGGCACGCGAACGTCGCCACTTGCGCGTGCCCACGCATGGAATCGGTCGATTTTATGGGACGCATCGTCGGGGTCGACTACGGCCAACGCCGGCTGGGCTTGGCCATCAGTGACGTAGGGCGCCGTATCGCGTCCCCGGCCGCTACCTTGGCCGCCTCGGGAAACCTTCAACGTGATGCGAGTCGCGTTCTGAGCTGGGCAGTCGAACAACACGCTGTCCTTGTGGTCGTGGGACTGCCGCTAAACATGGACGGCACCGACAGCGACCAGACCCGCCGGACGCGCGCATTCGCCGACGTGTTGCGAGCGTCGGGGTCGTTGCCGGTCGAGCTGTGGGACGAGCGGCTGAGCAGCTTCCAAGCGGACGTGTACTTGGCGGAGGCCGGCGTTCGTCCGTCGCGCCGGCGCCGACTCCGTGACGCTCTCGCGGCTCAGGTGATCCTCCAATCGTACCTGGATGCGCACCGACCCGCCGCCAACTCACGGGATTCTTCCTGAGCCGCAATCCGCCCGGGCCTCCGCCCGTGTTCTGTATCTGCGCGAAAGCGGTCGGTACACTGAAGGTGCACACTGATACCTGCTGCGAGGGCATCGGGCGTGGCCGCTACGCCACACGCATCCAGCGCCGAAGAACCGCTTCTGTCGCCGGAGTTCATGACCAGGCTCGAGCAGCTCGAGATTCTGTCGCGCAAGATTTTCGTCGGGCGTATGAAGGGGGAACGCCGGAGCAAGCGCAAGGGAGAGAGCGTCGAGTTTGCGGACTACCGCAATTACGTTGTGGGGGACGACCTGCGCTTTCTGGATTGGAACATCTACGCCCGCCTCGAACGCCTGTTGCTGAAGCTGTTCCTCGAAGAAGAGGACTTGAACGTTACGGTCCTTCTGGACGTGTCGCGCAGCATGGACTGGGGGACGCCCTCAAAGGGGCTGTACGTGAAACGGGTGGCCGCGGCGCTGGCCTACATCGGGCTCGTGAACTACGACCGGGTCAGTTTGTACGCGTACAACAGTGCCCTCGTACACGAAATGCGCGGCATCCGCGGCCGACGGCTGATCGGACAGGTCATCACTTTCCTGGAGCGCATGCGACTGGAGGGTCACTCCGACCTGCCCGCGGTCGCGAAACGTTTTGCCATACGCCACACGGGCAAGGGCGTGGTCGTCGTGCTCAGCGACTTTTTAGATAAGCATGGCTACGAAGACGGTTTCCGGTACCTGCTGAGCCGCGATCTCGATCTTTATGCAGTCCAGGTGTTGTCGCCGGAGGAGATCGAACCACAACTGGCGGGCGATCTGAAACTCCGGGATGTGGAGGACGACGACATCGCCGAGGTGACGATCAGCAAGCCGCTGTTGGACCGGTACAAGGCGAACCTTCAGGCGTACTGCCTGGAGCTCAAGAATTACTGTACGCGGCGCGGCATCTGCTACCTATTCACCAGCACGCAGGTGCCGTTCGACACCCTCGTGCTGGCTTACCTGCGTCAACGGGGGTTGTTGCGCTGATCCACGGCGCCCCGGCCGTGTCACGCCGGGGATGGGCGGGCCGGCGAGGTGCGGACGCCGATTTCGTCACTGCCGGCGAAGCTCTTCGTAGAGGCGCTCGACGACGTAGTCGATCTTGTCTGGCGTCAGGTAGGTGCCGGCTGCGATCTGTGTGCGGACCTCGTCCAGGCGCGATTCGGCGACCGGGCGCGGTTCGGTCACCTGATCCCGCTGCGCGGCTGCCGAAAGCTCGACGCGGTCGATGTCGGACGTCTCGGGCGGCGACGTCGGACCCGGGCGGGCGGTTCCCGGCCCAGGCCGTTGCGCGGAGACGCGCGCGACCGAACGAGGGTGTTGCGGATCCACAGGACGAACAGGTTGCATGGCCAACCGCACTCTCCATGGGGCCGCGGCGCGCCGTCGGCCCTGTTCAGCAGCCATCCGTGCTGGCTCGGGATTCTATGTACAGGTCGTAATCCGCGGGTCGGTCCTTCGACCGCGCGGAGTACGCCCGGTGCCCACTCGCTCAATATTGTCTATCGGCAGATTTGCCCATAAAGCTTCGCCGCGCCAAGAGGTGCGGGGCGGATTTCGGGTCGCGGCGCAAATTGCGCTGAGGGAGACAGGGCCGTGCCACGTTTTATCGGACAGGCTACTGGCCGGTGGTTGCCTACGCGACGTACGTCACCACGTCCTCCGGCTCGGCCTCCCCATCCACGAAGCGACGGACGTGCGGGTCTCGGACCTGTCGAAGTTCCTCCGGCGTGCAGTCGGCGATGAAGCGGCCGTTGTACAGCATGAGGATGCGGTCGCCGACCTCGTACGCCAGCTTCATGTCGTGCGTGACGACGATGCCAGTCACGTGGACCTTTTCCTGGAGTTCGCGGATCAGTTTGTTGATTACGTCGGAGCGCTGTGGATCCAGGCCGGCGGTGGGCTCGTCGTACAGGATGACCTTGGGCGGAGGGTCCATGGCGATGGCCCGTGCGAAGGCGACGCGTTTCTTTTCGCCCCCGGACAGCTCGGCCGGACGTTTGTGGTCGAACCCGGCCAGCCCGACCATGCTGAGGCATCGTCGGGCCAGCGCGATCATCTGCTCGCGGTCGAGTCGCACGTCGCTGTTTTCCATCATGGGAAAGGTGACGTTCTCCAGGACGGTCATGGAGTCGAACAGCGCGTTGAGCTGGAAGACGAAGCTGATCTGCCGGCGGATCGGGACGAGGGCGCGCTCGCTGAGCTGGTCGATGCGCTGGCCCTCGAAGTAGACCTCGCCGCGGTCCGGCTTGAGCAGTCCGACGATGTGCTTGAGCAGGACGCTCTTGCCCGTGCCCGAGCGCCCGATGATCACCGTGTTCTTGCCGCGTTCGACTGCCAGATCGATGTCGTCCAGCACGAGCTGCCGTCCGAAGCGCTTCGTGACGCCGCGGAGCTCGATGATGGGCCGACGGAGGTCCGCGGCGGTCTCAGATGAGCGATCGGAATCCATACCAGAGGTTATACAGTCCGTTGAGGAAAACGTTCAGGAAGAAGTCCAGCATCAGGATCAGGATGAAGCTCACGACGAACGCCTGGGTACACGCTTCGCCGACGCCCTGGGCGCCCGGTTTGCAGTGGAACCCCTTGTAGCAACTGACCAGTCCGATGGTGCCGCCGAACCAGAGTGCCTTCAGCAGTCCGGTGTTCAGGTGCCAGAACTCGACCATCTGCCGGGTCATGCGCCAGTAGGGCTCCGACTCGCCGCCGTAGTAGAGGACAAACACGAGCCACGCTCCCAGCGCGCCGACCAGATCGGCGTAGCACGTCAGCAGGGGCGTAAGCAGAAGGCAGGCCAGGAAGCGGGGTGTCACCAGGAAACGGATGGGATCGGCGCCCATGGAGCGCAACGCCAAGAGCTGCTCGGTGACGTTCATGGTGCCCAGTTCGGCGGTGAGGGCCCCGCCGACGCGGCCGGCCAGCATGACCCCGGCGAGCACAGGGCCGAGCTCGGAGGCGACGGAGATATTGACGATCCCGCCGAGCATGTCGCGCAAGCCGGCGTTGTCGAATTGCTCGTACCCCTGCACGATGAGGATGATGCCGATGAACATGCCGGTCAGCATGATCACGGGGACCGAGCGGGTGCCGATCTGGAAGCACTGCGGCAGCAGTCGTCGCCAGCCGCGGACGGAGGCCAGCTCCATGGGAATGAACGACAGGGCCCGGCCGCTGAAGACCCAAAAGCGGCCGAAGTGGCCGATACCTTCGATCGCGGCGGCCCCAAGGTTGGCCAAGCCCGTCTCCAGCGCGTTCATTCGTGCCATCGTCCTGCTCACTTTGGGCCGAACGGAGCAAGAAGCGACCCGCCCGACGCTCGGCCGGCGCCGGGCCTATAGGTTATCGAAATCCAGCCCGCAACGCGATATCATCGGCGGGCACGGACGGCGGCGCCCGACGCGATCGCCGGGCGCGGGAGCTTCGCACGGATGGCCGGGATCGACCGCACCGCAGAGCGGCGTGTCGCGCTGCGCTTCTGCCTAGTCACCATCGGGTGGCTGGCATGCCTGTTCGGGTGGGTCTGCTTCCTGACCTTCGACCCCGCGGATGCCCCGTCCTGCGACGTCTGGCCCAACCCGGACTCGCCGCACAATCTCTGCGGTCCCGTCGGCGCCACCGTAGCGTACTACGGCTTTCTGTATCTCGGGGTTGCCGTCTATCCGCTACTTTTTCTGCTGAACAGCGTGGTGCTCGCCGCCTCCCGCGGCGGCCCGGTCAGTGATCCCTGGCTACGCTTTCTTGGATTCGCGCTGGTCGGAGCGGCGTTAGCGACGGCGGCGGCGCTGACCCTGCCTTCTTCCGACCGTTACCTGATAACGGGCCCCGGGGGGCTTGTCGGCACGGCGTTAGCTGGGGNGTTGTTTCCCGCGCTCCAGGCGGNGGGGACGTGGTTGCTGCTCGCTCTGGTCGTTGTCGTGGGAATCGTTCTGGCCGCGGACAACGTGCTGATGGCCATCTTTCGCGCCTTGCGTTGGGCAAGCCAGCAAACCGTACCCGCCTCGAGCCATCCGCCGACGGTCAGCAAGGCGCACGCAGCGGACGGAGCGCACGCCGAACGGATCGAACGTCCGGTTCCGGAGCGTGAACGGTTTCCGCCAGTGAATGCGCAGAAAGTGGTGCCCCCGCGGGCTTCGGGAGAGGCGAAGCCGACGCGCTCACGGTCGGAGAACGACGCGCCGGAGGATGACCGCACGCGACCCACCTCATCGGCGGCGCAGCGCTCGGCGGGCCCCAGGCCAAGGGAAGATTCGGTTGATGCGGGGGCTGTGCCCTCTCCAAACGCGCCGCCGGTTGTCGAGCGGGCCCCGCTGGTAAGGGAGGCGGCCCGCGTGCCGGTGCGACCGGCGCGGCCGCCGGCGACCCGCACAACACCTGCGAGCAAGGCCGGGACGGATGATGACTACGAGCTGCCCTCGATTGAACTGCTGGAGCGCCCGATTCCGGTCGACCGCGGTGCGCTGGAAGCGCTGTGTCGCGAGAAGGCGTACATCCTGGAACAGACGCTGAACGAGTTCCGTCTGGAAGTCCAGGTTGTGGCCATCGAGACGGGGCCTGTGATCACGGTGTTCGAGTTGAAGCTCGCGCCGGGGATCAAGGTCAGCCAGATCGCATCGCTGTCCAATGACATGGCGCGGGCATTAAAAGCGCCCGCAGTGCGGGTGGTCGCGCCGCTGCCCGGGAAGAGCACCATCGGAATCGAGGTGCCGAACATTGACAAGGAGAAGGTTCGGCTGCGCGATGTGATCGAAGCCAGCGCCTCGCGCATCGAGCACTACGGGATCCCGCTGTTTCTGGGCAAGGACGCGTCCGGGCAGCCGCTGGTCGCGGACCTGACACGGATGCCGCACCTGCTGATCGCCGGCACGACGGGATCGGGCAAGAGCGTGTGCATTACGAGTTTGATCATGTCGGTCCTGATGACGCGCTCGCCGAGCGAAGTCCAGATGATTCTGATCGATCCGAAGGTGGTCGAGCTGGCTGCCTATCGGGACATCCCACACCTGATGTGTCCGATCGTGACGGAGGTGGCCCGGGCCGAGGCGATCCTGGACTGGGCTTCCACCAAAATGGACGAGCGCTACGCGCTCCTGGCCGAAGCCGGAGTCAAGGACATCCGCTCGTACAACCGGTTGGGTCTGGAAGAGCTGCGGGCTCGGCTGCGGCCGTCGAATGAGGAGGAAATGGCGAAGATCCCCGTCCACCTGCCCTACATCGTGATCGTCGTGGACGAGCTGGCCGACCTGATGATGACGACCGCGAAGGAGGTCGAGTTCCATCTGTGCCGCATCGCCCAGAAGAGTCGGGCGGTCGGCATCCATCTGATCGTTTCGACGCAGCGACCGCAGGCGAACGTGGTGACGGGGTTGATCAAATCGAATATGCCGTGTCGGATCGCCTTCCGCGTCGCGTCGCGGCTGGATTCGCGGATCGTTCTGGATCAGAACGGGGGCGAAGTACTGATGGGGCAGGGTGACATGCTGTTCCTGCCGCCGGGAAGCTCCAAACTCGTCCGGGCGACAGGGCACGTATGTGGATGATGAGGAGCTCAAGCGTGTTGTCCGCCATTGCCGCGAGCAGCGGCCGCAGGTGTTCCACCCCGAGCTGGTGCGTCTGCCGGGCAGCAACGGTGGTCCGTCCGGCGAGCGCGACGAGCTGTTCGACCAGGCGGTCGAAGCCATCATCGAGACGCAGCGCGGATCGGTCAGCCTGCTCCAGCGGCGATTCAACATCGGCTACACCCGGGCGTCCCGGTTGATCGACCAGATGTATGCGGCGGGGATCGTGGGGGAGTACAAGGGCAGCCAGGCCCGCGAGGTCATCGTCACCAAGGAAGAATGGGAGGCGATCAAGGCCCGGCGCGATCGGGAAGAGGCCGAGGAGGCGGCCCGCGAGCCGCAGGCCGAGTAAAGGCTTTGCAGGATACGCCCGGCGCGGCGAGGTATCAGGAAATGACACGTCGAGAAAAAGCTCATGCATCCGCGCGTTGAGAAGCTGCCGCCGCCGTCGCCGGACTGGCGACGTTTCGTACAGGTCGTCCACCGGCAAAAAGCGGACCGCGTGCCGCTGATTGAGCTGGCCGTGCACCCGGAGGTGGTGAACACGCTCTTGGACGAGCCGCCGGCTGCCACCGACGACGCACGGGAGGCGCTGCGTCTGACGGCGGAGCGGGCGGTCCGCCTGCATCACCGGCTCGGCTACGACGTGGTGAAGATCTCGGCACCGATTCCGTTCGACATTCCGCGGTTGCGTGGGCAAGACCCGGCCGTCCTCGGCGCCGGTGCCCGGGAGTGGGCCAACGAGCACCACGGCCCGATCGGCAGTCTCGCCGATTGCGAGCGTTTCGTCTGGCCTACACTGGCCGACGTGGACTTCGGCCCGGTCGAAGCGGCTACACGCGTTCTGCCCGATGGAATGAAGCTGATCGGGTTTTCCGGCGGCGTGCTGGAATTTGCCATGGACCTGATCGGCATGCAGCGACTGATGCTTGCGACGCGGCGCGACCCGGCGCTGGTGTCGGCGGTCATCGGGCGCGTCGGGGAGCTGATTGCCGCGGTATTCGAGAAATACTGTCAGTTCGACTCCGTATGTGCGCTGTGGCTAGGCGATGACCTCGGCCACAAGCACGGAACGCTGTTGTCCCCCGCCTGGCTCACGGAGCACATTGTTCCGTGGTATCGACGGTTCGCTCAGCTCGCGCACGAGCACGGCCGACCGTTCCTGCTGCATACCTGTGGCAATACCGCGGCCGTCATGCCGGCTATCGTCGCGACCGGCCTGGACGCCAAGCACAGCTTCGAGGATGCCATCGAGCCGGTTGAGCACTTTTACGACCGCTGGTCGGGGCAGATCGCGGTGCTGGGAGGGGTCGATGTGCACCTGCTCGCGACCGGCGACGGCGCCGCCGTTCGAGCTCGAACGCTCCAGATCCTAGAACACTGCTCCCACGGAGCGTACGCGGCCGGCTCAGGCAACAGCATCCCGAACTACGTTCCGGCCGAGAACTACCTGGCGATGATTGAGGCGGTCTGGGAATACAACCGTCGATAGGTTCCTTGGCCGCAAGGAGGAACCGTATCATGCGCATCGGCACCCACGACCGAGCGGCATGCGTTGGGGCGAGGCTCAGGCAACAAGGCGCGGGCTGGGTCCCCTGCGGCATGCTGGACGAAGTGCAGAACGCCGCACCATTTCGCCGAACTGTGACCGCGCACAAAGCCAACATTTGGCATGCGAGAATGTGTGTGCTGGTGTTGACCTGCGCGGCGCCGACGGTCGTTGGACAGGAGGCGCGCGCCGCGGGCCCACACGCGGGTTGCTATTTCGGCATACACGTGGTGGACGATCAGACGGGGCGGGGGGTGCCGCTGGTGGAGCTGAAAACGACGCACAACGTGCGCTACTACACCGATAGCGCCGGGTGGGTCGCGTTTTACGAGCCGGGTTTGATGGATCAGGAGGTATTTTTTCACGTTCGAAGCCACGGTTACGAATACCCGAGGGATGGGTTTGGCTACTCCGGTGTGCGCCTGCGGGTCGTTGAGGGCGGTCAGGCCGAAATCCGTATTCGGCGAACCAATATTGCCGAGCGTCTGTACCGCATCACGGGTGGCGGCGTCTATCGCGACAGTGTGCTGCTCGGCCTGCCGGTACCTGTCGAGCACCCGGTGCTGAACGGGCAAGTGTTCGGCTCAGATAGTGTCCTTACAACCGTGTATCAGGGGCAGCTTTTCTGGATGTGGGGCGACACAGGACGCCCCCAGTACCCGCTGGGCAACTTCCACATGACCGCTGCAACCTCGCGCCTGCCCGGGGATGGCGGGCTTGACCCGTCTATCGGCGTCAACCTGACGTACTTCGTGGGCGATGACGGGTTTGCCAAGCGCATGGCGCCGATGAAGGAGGAAGGCTGCGTCTGGATGGACGGGCTGGTCACGTTGCCCGCGGCAGGGCGGCACGAGACGATGCTGGCCGCGTTCGCCCGCGTGCGCGGCCTGGAGGCAACCCTTGAACGTGGTTTTGTCGAGTGGAATTCGGAGCAGCGGGTTTTCGAACGCATTGGCTCCTTTGATGTCAACAGCCCGGTATATCCTGGCGGGCATCCGCTATGTGCCACGGTTAACGGAGAAACGATGTTGTATTTTGCGCGGGGTGTTCCGCTCACGCGCGTCCGGGCCGATCGGGAACACTACCTGGACGTTAACGCATGTGAGGCATACACGTGCCTGAAGGACCATACCAGGGTGGAGGAACGACAGATCGATCGGGACGCGCAGGGCGCCGTTCGTTACGCTTGGCGGCGCGCTACGGCGCCGCTGAATTGCAAGGAGCAGAACGATCTGATTCAGTCTGGCGTGCTCAAGCCGAACGAGGCTTTGGTGCAGACACGCGATGTGGACAGCGGCAAGCCGGTCCTGGTCCACGGCGGGTCTGTTTACTGGAATGACTACCGCAACCGCTGGGTCATGATCGCGCTGGAGGGGTGGGGAGCTTCCCTGCTAGGCGAAATCTGGTACTTCGAGGCCGACACGCCGATCGGCCCATGGGTTTATGGCCGTAAAGTGGTCACCCATGATTCGTATAGCTTCTACAACCCCAAGCAGCATCCCGAATTCGATCAGGAGGGCGGACGCATCATCTACTTTGAGGGGACGTATAGCGAGTTCGTGTCAGGTGCACCGGTTCCGACGCCGTGGTACGACTATAACCAGATCATGTACCGTCTGGACCTCGGAGACTCCCGTTTGGTCTTACCTGTGCCCGTCTATACTGTCACCGTAGATGGCAATATGGTCGGGCTGGCGACGCATACGGCTGTGCCGCGGGAGGCAGCGGATCTGCCGGTGGCCTTTTTCGCCTGCGACCGGCCAGGTCCGGGGCTTGTTCCAGTTTATTCGCACCGCGACAACACGTCGTTTCGGTTAACGGTGGACAAGTCGCCTGGCGACACCGGCAGCGCGGCGCCGGCCTTCTATGCTCTGTCGCCGGACCGCGAGCCGAACAGCCCGACGGTCACAGGGCTCTGGGAGTACGTTTCCGGCGATGGCCGAGTGCGGCAGTATGTGACAGACCGGGATACGCCGCCGACCGGCCTGGTGCGAGCGGGGCAGCCGTTGTGCTTTGTTTGGCATAGCCCTCTGTCGCGCGCGATCCGGTTTTCGCCGCACAGCGTCGAGCCTTGTCGTGCGCCGAAGAAGTGAAAGAGGTGCATGGGAAGGTGACGGGGCGGGCGTGCGGCCGGCAACGAGCATGGCCAAAGAGCGCTGTGTACTCATATCAGGTGCCCGAACGATTCTGCGTGGGCGGCACGGGGTCCGGGGCGTGGGGAAAATGCTCGTCGATCGGAGTTTGTGCCAGTTCGATCAGGAAGCGCGTGATCCGGTCGCAGACGAGGTCGAGGTACATGCGCCCTTTTTCCGCGGTCGCCTGCGACGGGTTGCCGATGGCACAGTGATCGTTGAGCCGGGCAAAGTCGCGGCTGGTGCGGACCCAGCCTTGCCGGAGCGCCTCGAAGCGGAACGGACGCGCGTGCCCAAGTCCGGCCTGCTCGAGTTCGACCAGCTCCGGGTATAGCGCCAACGCCACCGACGTTTCCTGTTCGCCGGCGTGGTCATCGTGGGCGGAGAAGATGCGCTCATACTGGTCGTGTCCGACCGCCCACCAGTTGCACACGAAGACATGAACGGGCAGATCACACTGTAGCTGCCTGACCAACGGCAGGAAGTCATTGCCGCCGTGGCCGTTGAGAATGACTGTCTTACGGACTCCGTGGCCGTAGAGAGACACCACAACATCGCGCACCAGCGCGTCCAGCGTGGCCTGAGAAACATGAATTGTGAGCGGAAACGCGCTCAGGTTGCAATCCACACCATAGGGAATGATGGGCAGACAGATCACCGCGCGCGTCACCTGCCACGCCGCCTCTGTACAGCGCCGGGCGACGTGCAGCGTAGAGAGCACGTCCTGGCCCTCGGGCAGATGTCGGTTATGGGCTTCCGTAGCGCCAACCGGCAGCACTGCAACGTCGGGAAGGCGCTTCTGGAGTCGCGCCAGAGTCGTCTGCGTAAGGTCCCATTCCGCGATAGTCATGTTTGGCGATCCGAACATACGCGCATCAGGGCGACGCGGCTGTCGGCTGGCTAGCCGGCCGTGCGTTCAGCAGCACTTCCCCCACGGTTTGCCAGATTTGCCGGCGGAACTGCTCCACTTTGCCGCGGTCATCCGGGTGTACGCGGTTTGTCAGCGCGATAACGTACACACCCTGCGCCGGGTAGATACGCAGTGCCGTTCCCGTGTAGCCGCTGTGACCATATGCAAACAGCGCGTCGACGCCGGTGTCTTCGGGGTCGGGGACGTAAAGATCCCATAGCAGGCCCCGCCGGTCCAACTGTCCCTTGGCGTTCTTGATGCCGGGATTCTGGACGCGGGTCATCTGGGCCACGGTTTCGGCCTGGAGAATGCGCACGCCATCCAGCTCGCCGCCGTTGAGCATCATCTGGGCAAACCGTGCCAAATCGCGTGCGGTGCTGAAAAGTCCCGCGTTCCCGGAAACGCCGCCCTGGAGGGCAGCCAGCGGATCGTGCACTTGTCCGCAGAGGAACCCGCCGTCGCCGCGCCCGTGCTCCGCACGCGTTGTCGGCACATAGCGAGATAGCAAGGACGCCGGGGGGTTAAAACCGGTGTCGGTCATGCCCAAAGGAACGAAGATATTCTCGGCAGAAAAGCGATCCAGCGGTTGACCGCTGAGCCGCTCGACGAGCTCGGCGCAAAGTATGGCATTCAGACAACTGTAGATTACCGTCTGCCCCGGTTGAGCCTGCAACGGCAAACTGCGGACGTAAGCGCGCAGCGCGGCGGAGCACGGAAAACCCGCCTCATCACGAATCTTTTTCTGTTGCTCCGCGCCGACGTACGGCGGCATGCCGGACGTGTGCGTCATGAGTTGCCGGACTGTGATCGTCCGCTTGTCGTCGGTGTCGAACTCGGGCAAATAGCGCGCTACCGGGTCGTCCAGACTGAGACGGCCGCGCTCGACAAGCAACATCAGGGATGTGGCGGTTGCAACGGGTTTGGTAACAGACGCCAGATCAAAAATAGCGTCTTCCTGCATTGGCCGACGCTGGGGTTCGACTTGGAGAAAGCCGTACGCCCTCTGCCACGTGCGGAATCCGCCGTCCGACTTCTGACCGATGGCGAGCACCGCGCCCGCAATTTGCTCCCGTCGGAGCAGCTCCGGCACAAGTCCGTCGAGCGTGTCCGGCAGCGCATCCCAGCCCGCGACCAGAGGGGTCGTGCGGACGTCGAAAGTCCATTCCCACTCGTTGAAGTACAGATTGTGTCCGTCAATCTCGATTTCGCCGCGCTGAAAGTCGACCGGCTCGCTGCGAAAACTCGTCTTGGGCGGAAAGAGCTCTCGACCGTAATCCAGATTGACGATCAGGCGGTACGGGTCGAGGTGCCCGCAGTAGAACTCCTGCACGGCGGTATCGGGATGCTCCTGAAGACCATAGGAAACATCGACAGGCAGCCAACCCCACGGCTCCACGTAAATCTCCGCCCAGTCGTGCATGTTCCAGTCGCCCGGCATCGTTTGCCAGCCCGACTGCCAGCGGGCCGGGATTCCCGCTGCGCGGCACAGAGTAATGTAAAGCAATGACTGCACGCCGCAGTCGCCGCGCCGGGCGGCCAGCGCCTTGGCGGAGATGTTTGGTATGGTGCTGTACTCCATTTCGGCGCACCAGCGCACATTCTGCGATATCCAGCGGAAGATCCGCCGGGCCCGCAAAAGCGGATTCGTTTCGCCGGCAGTCAGTTCAGACGCCAGCGCACGAATTTCAGGAGAAAAAACGATATGGGGCGGTCGCTCCGCGGTGTATTCTCGGTAGAGTTCGCCTTCGGTTTCATAAGGACGGACGGCGTTCGGATCCAGCTCGGGCACGTACGCCGAACAGATGTGCTCGAACTCCACGGCGAAGCGTGGCGGCGCAGGCGAATCGCCGAGCACATACTCGAAGTACACGGTGCGCTGCGGGACGCCATTCGGGGCGATGGTCACGCCCGGCGGATCGGCGATGATGAGGCGCACGTCTCGTTGCTGGCGATACTCCTGGGGGAAGGGAAGCCAGCAGCGCACCTTGGCCCCGGGCCGAAGGTGCCGGTTGCCTTCTTTCACGCGGAGCTCGTAGCGGATCCGGTGACGCACCGGATAGACTTCAGCGCTCTTCTCGCGGCGTGCCAGTTCCAGCAGACGCGCCACGTGGCCGGTTAGATCAAACTCCCCGGCGGGTTTGATGACGGGTTTGCGGCGTGCCTGGCCCTCGGCGCAGAAGCGGAAGAAGTTCCCGGGCTCGCGGGCGAAGAACCAAGTCTCCCCGTCGATTACCCGGTGCTGAAGATCGCCGCGTGCCTGCCAGCGCGCCAGGTCATCCGGCGTCACGTCCGGAATCTGCTCCCGCAGGCGGGCGAGCATCTGCTCCGCGGTCAGCGGGTAATCCAGTCGGATCCGGCGCATGATCTCCACTAGTACCGCCGGCTCATCGACGACGGGGGCGTTTGGATCAGGTACCAGGGCGGCAAGGAGTTCTTCGGCCTCTCCGAAGCGGCCCTCGGCGATGGCCGTGCGGGCCTGCGCGATGATGGCCGCTTCTGGTTGTGGCGGCTCCCCGGCGAGCCCCGTCAATCCCGTCAACAAGAGCCCGATGATTGCGAAGACCCTCGCCAAGACGAGCATAAGCTGCTACCCTCTTCACACGTCGGCCGAGCCGGCTCCCAATCGGCCGTGCCGACGCGTGTTGCCGTGCAGAATAGCGGGTTGCAAGGCGAACGTCGAGGAGACGAGCGATGGCCAGCGGGCGAAACGGCCACGGAGCAACCACAGTCCTTCTGGTGACTTTCGTTGCCGCGGCTGCCGTGTACTGCGTGCGACTGCCTGCCACGCAGGCGGCCGATGAGGCGCGCCGGCACGGGGGAGTTCTCTTGCCGGCACGCCCTGCACCCCACGTGCGTTTGGGAATCGATGTTCTGGAGGCCGATGGTTTTGGACCGCTGCGCGACAAACGCGTCGGGCTGATCACGAACCCGACAGGGGTGACGGGCGACCTGCGGTCCACGATCGATGTGCTGCACAATGCTCCGGGCGTGAAGCTCGTCGCGCTGTTCGGCCCGGAGCACGGCGTGCGCGGCGAGGCCCACGCGGGCGCCGAGGTGGAAGACTACCGTGACCCGGCGACCGGGCTGCCCGTTTATTCCCTGTACGGAAAGACGCGGAAGCCGACACCGGCGATGCTGAAGAACATCGATGTGCTTGTTTACGACATACAGGATATCGGCTCTCGATCCTATACATATATCAGCACACTGGCGTTAGCCATGGAGGCGGCGGCGGAAAACCAGGTCGCGTTTCTGGTTCTGGATCGTCCGAATCCTCTCGGCGGGCTACGGGTTGAGGGACGTCCGCTGGACCTCAAGTATCAATCGTTTGTCGGCCATTTACCAATCCCCTACGTACACGGTCTGACCGTGGGTGAGCTGGCACGGATGATCAACGGTGAGCGCTGGCTTGCCAATGGTGCCACCTGCGATCTGGAAGTGGTCGCCATGCAGGGTTGGAAACGCGCAATGTGGTGGGATCAGACAGGTCTGGTGTGGATCCCGACCTCTCCGCACGTGCCGCGGGCCGACACAGCCGCCTTCTATGCGGCCACCGGGATCATGGGTGAACTCGGCGTGATCAGCGAAGGCGTGGGTTTCCCTCTTCCGTTCGAGCTGGCTGGTAGCCCGGACATCGATCCGTGGAAGCTGGCGAGCGAGCTGAACGCCCGGCAGCTCCCGGGCATCTTCTTCCGGCCGCTGTACTTTCAGCCCTACTACGGGCCGTATGCGAAGAAGACTTGCGGCGGAGTGCAGATACACCTGACCGATCGCAACCGTGCGGCCCTGACGCCTATCCAATTCCACATCATGGACGCTGTCCGTCAGCTCTATCCGACTGTGAAGTTGTTTGGAAACAAGCGCGACGGTGTATTCGATAAGGTGTGTGGCACAGACCGGATTCGCACGTTGTTCACGGAGGGTCGGCCGCTCACTGAGATCCTCAGCATGTGGAACGATGGGGTCGATGATTTCCGCGCCCGGCGGGCGAAGTATCTCCTGTACGAGTAGCGCGCCCGAACGCTCTGCACAGGCTGCGGCTTAGCGCTCCCAGAGGTGAAGCAACAGCAACAGCGAGACCGTCCCGTCGAGGATCGGTTCATTGGTCGAGAAATCTTCAAACACGTCATGGTACACACCCACACCGGACTGAAAGCGCGCGAACCGGTCTTCCCCGTAGTCGACGAACTTTAGCCGGGCGTTGATCTCCGGTGTAACGGGCCCATCCACGAGTCCGCCGACGGGCAGATAGCCGGCCAAACGGTGAAACAAATGGTGCGGCTGGCGCGGTGTCTCGCCATTTTCCGGCACGCCGACTACAAAGGACACGCCCCACGGATTGCGTCCGAAAACCCAGTCGCGCGCCTCGGTCGCCAGCGTCCGGAAGCGTTCGTCGCCAGTCATTCGCTCATAAAGAATTGCCTGCGTCGCCACGGCGATGACGTCGTTCGTTGAACACCAGACCAGCGGTGTACCCAACCGATAGGGATTGCTTTCGGCGATCACCTGAACACGCTCCAGCGCCGCCCGGTAGTAGCCGGCCAACGCCTCTTTCGTTGCCGGATCGGCGCAGCCATGCAGACGCCAATGGGCGAGGTTCACGTAAGGGAACCATTCATAGTGTCCGTGCGGCGCTGGCTGGCGCGCCGCGCCGTCTGAGCGCTGCGTGTCGGGACCGGTTGTGGGACTACTGGCAGGCGGGTCCCGTGCGACCCCCATCCATTCGCTAATGCCGGCGCGCTGTGCGTAGTCTATTGCCGCATGTAAGTAGGACGCGTTGCCGGTAGCAATGTGCAATTCTATTGCGGCCCATTCGAGATCGTCCAAATAGTTGCTTTCTTGATAGTAATAGGCCTCCTTCACCGGCACCGACATTGCATTCCCGGGGCGCGCCTGAGCGAGCGCGTAGAGGGACTCGGCGACGGGTACGCGCCCGGCCAGCGCAAGAGCAGCGGCGGCTCGAGCGGCAAGGCTGGCGACGCCCGTGGACTGGTTCTTATATTTCGGCCCTGTCGGCTGCCCCGTGGCCGGCCACGCGGCGCGGGGGCCGCCGGGCCCCCAGCCATAATCGGTCCGGTCTTCGTGCCAGAGGCCGAGCGGCGGTCCATGGTCACGATCGTCGCCGATTTGAACATAAACTGTGTTAGGGTCGGGATGGATCTTAACCAGCAGCTCGGCACCCCATGCGGCTTCCTCGTGCGCTCCCGCGAGGTATAGTGCGGCGACGCAGTAGGACGTGGTGATCATGTGCTTGATTCGATCGGCCGCGTCGTGCCAGCCGCCGACAAGGTCCAGCTGCTTGCCGGTAAGAACGTCAATGGCGTCCTCCTGGTGGCATTTCTGTTTGGTAATCGGATTACTTCCGCACCGTTGCAGGCGCACGAAGCTCAGCAGCTTCTCAGGCACGCGCGCGTACGCGTCGGCCGCAATAACAAAGGGACGGGATCCCACGGATCCGTGCCGGACGACATAGCGCCCCGGCGTCTGGAGTTCTGTGAAGTCGAGACGGTAGTTGTGGGCAAAAGGACCCCACTTTCCAAGGTCGGGGCCGATTTCGCCGCGGAATGGCCCGACCTCGAAGGTGCCTGCAAGCGGATCGTCGCTTGACAACACCGCGATTTTGACATCGCGAGGCAGATAACCTACCTGGTTTACCCGCAGCCAGGCTTCGCCGAAGACTGGAAGCGCTGACAACAAGCTGAAGGCGGCTATCGTCGCAAGACCATAGGAAAGCCTCATGCTGATCATAAACTCTCTTTCCTCACCATGCGTTCAGGCGTGCGTGTCACTCGCCAGGGCGCGGCAGGGGTTAGCGGCCCGAACCGAAGGGGGCGTCGGGCGCTCTGCGGGCCACTGAACGACACGCTCAATTCCCGGCACGAGGCTGAAGTAGTTGTCTTCGAGGGACCATTCACCATCCGGGTCCAGGCAAAGAGCCCATGCAAATTGCTCACTGTACAGCCGCAGGCACGTCGCCTCACGCGACATGTGTATGTGCGGCTTGGTCCATATCAGGTCACGAAACCGCTCGCGGAACAGGTAGTGCGTGGAGACGGTGCCGCCTTCATCGCTGAGCAGCGCGAACGCTCCGTGCGTGGTGCGGCCTGCCCGGTCCCAGAGTGTCAAGGGCCAGCGCGCAACCGGCAGCGCGGCGTTGGGCGGACACTGCACCGTGGTAGACTCGTCGAGGGGACGCCCCCCGGCCAGTGCGAAAAGTCCGTAGCGCAGCATGGCACGTCGTTCGGTCGGATAATCGTTAACGAGGTAGACGACGACCTCCTTGCCTTCCTCCACGCAAATAGCGCGCAGATGGGCGAAGGCGCGTTTGACGTACCAAAAAGCGGGCTTGCGGCGTCGGTAGTAATCCACGATGGCCCAGCTTGTAGTAGTGGGCCAGCAGTCGTGGAACATCCAGAACACAGCGCCGGACGTGTCGAACTTGCGGCGCCGCCAATTGTCAATGGCGGCTTCCAGCGCTTCGCCCTGAAGTATCGCGCTGTACTGCGCATACTCCTCGAAGCTGAGGTCCTGCGGACGCGAACAAAGATTCAGCCGCAGCAAGTGGTCGAGAAGCGCCTCGCCGCGCCAGGTGTTCTGCGTGTTGTCGTGGTGCAGCCAGATACGGCTCCCGACGCGACGCTCTGCCGGTGGCAAAACTTCGTGCAGTGTTTTTAATGTGCTCGCGCCGAGCATTCCGCCTTCGTTCGGGAATCGGCTCATGTCGGATCGGTATTGCCAAAAGTCTCCTTTGGCGGGCCCGAGCGACACCAGCCACGGATGCTGGTCGCCGATCAGGGGGTGGTTGGGGTGCGAGCCGTCGGGCGACCAGGGGGACGTCGGCCAGTAGGGCCGCGTGCCGTCCTCGGCCGCCACAATTTCCGGCACCACGCGGAAAAACAGATCGTCGCAAGGACGGCTACCCGGTTGGTAGGAGCAAATCCAGCCATCCTGAATGCCGAGACTCACCTCGTTGTTGCCGCACCACAATATCAAGCTCGGATGCGCGGCTAAACGGCGTATCTGATGGCGCAGCTCCACGTCGACTTCGGCGACGAAGGCCGGATCATCTCCTGGGTACTTCGAGCAGGCGAACATCAGATCGTGCCAGATCATGATTCCGGCCCGGTCACAGGCCTCCATGAAGCCAGAATGGGCGTAATGGCCACCCCCCCAGACGCGCAGGAGATTACAGCCGGATTCGTTCGCGCGCGCAACAAGTTCCGTGTACGCGGCGTCTTCGGCGGCGGCGTAAAGCACATCCACAGGCACCCAGTTAGCGCCTTTGCAGAAGACTGGAGTGCCGTTGATCACAATCTGGAATCGCCGGCCGCCATCATTTGTGGCTTCCTGATTCAGTGAGACCGACCGAATGCCTACGAGTCGGGTGGCGCGCTGCTTTTCCACGTCGTCTGCCGCTATGACCACTTCAATCGGATACAAGGTGGGGTCGCCCAGCGGTCGCGGCCACCAGAGGATCGGGTCTTCGATCGTCAGTAGGCTTTCCAGCACGCTGAGGCCAGGTGGGATTGTGGCGGCCTGTTGCGCCGACACCGAGGTGCCCTGGACCTGCGCACGAATACCAGCATGCTGGGGCCGGTCTGTAACATTACGCACATAACAGCGCACACGCAAGTGCGCTCGGCGCAGGTTGTGATCCAGATCGGGTGTGATGACGACCTGGTCGAGCCAGATCGAGTCACACATATGCAGGCAGGCCGGCGCTCCAATGCCGACGCCGAAAAGCCGGGGAGCCCAGTCCCACCGCGCCAGAAATTGCGGTCGGCGCAAAAGCGCACGCTTCGTCGTCAAGGCGGATACCTCGAGGTGGTAGTCCCCGTGGCGCCGATCCGCACATTCGACGAGGCCGCTCTCCAGACGAATAATCAGCTCGTTTTGTCCCGCGCGCAGGCGATCGGTAATGTCTACCCACAAGGGGCGAAAAGCGTTCGCATGTTGTGCGACTTCGTGCCCATTCGCGTAGACGACGGCGACGCCGTCCAGACCGTCCAAGTGCAAAATGCACCGCGCGCCGCGACGGGCCGCTTCGACATAGGCCGTGCCGTCGAAGTGGCAGCGATAAAACCAGTACTGGTGTTCGACCCATTGGGCGGCCAGGCTGTTGCACCCTTGACGGACGTCCGCGATCCATCCGGCGCGCGCGAGGTCGGCGTACACCGAGCCGGGCACGCGCGCCGGGATCCATACCAGGTGCCCGAGCACCTCAGGTAAAGAGTGATCCGTGACGAATTGACCGTAACCGTCAAAACAGGCGAGTTGCCAACCGTCTCGAAGTACGATGGTTTGGTTTTGCGTCAACACAGGTGACTCAGGGCGTCAGGGCATCTGTTCGAGCCGAATGTAGTCAATGCCGAACATCCAGCGCGGCTCGGCGGCGGCAGGGTTGGTCCCTATTACTTGCGCGGCCAGTCGATTCTGACCTGCCGGCAACTCGAAAACGCCAAGATCAATTTCTTCAGTCAGGACGGATGTCGCGCTGTAATGGTCGATGGGCTCGCCAGCGGGAGCGTCATTTACCGACCACTGCACAATTCCAAAGTCGTGCGACCTGTGGAAGCGACCCCAGACACGATAACGGCCGGTCTTGACTACCTCGAAGCCGAGAACCAGGCGGTCGCCACGCTGGGCGCCTCGATGGTAGAAGAGGGTTTCGTCGCCGCTGGCGCCTTCTTCCAGATGTGGGTCGACTCCTACCCCCGCGCGTCGGCTGATAATGGTCATTTGCTCCGCCTCAATCGCGCCGGGCACCCGGTGTACAACGTACGGGGGCAGAAGGCAGAGCTCGAGGTCTCCGCGCTCGAGGGAACGGAAGGCGTCCGTTGCGCCCGGTCGTGCGTACCAGTACACGGTTACGGAGGGCGTGACGCGTGTCTGCGCGTGCCAGTGCCACAGCTCCATGTCGAAGCGGATATCGTGGCAAAAGGCAATGCGGTCCAGTATGTGCCAGCGGATATTCGTTGTATGACCATAGTTTCCCGGCCCATCGGCCCGGGGCTGAGCGTGATAAGCGTGGGTGAAGAGGCGGTTGCTGGCCCAGGCATAGCCGAAGTAATCTTCGGTTCCGGTACCGAAATGGCTGGGGAATGCTTCGCCGTCGACATAGATTTTTTCGTCACCCTCGCCCCACCAGTGGCGGACGGGGTTGGCAATGCTGAATGCCGCCCCGACGAAGACGCCTTGTCCTTGAGCAATCAAATAATTCCAGTCGCGCAGCGGGCGGGTGGGCACATCGGCCTCCGTTCGCCACCGAGCGTGGAAATGCATGGAGCGGTCGGTCCAGCGATAGGGCACAGCTTCGACGTTCAGGGTGATTGTGACCTCTTGCTCACCGAAATTGTGAAAATAGATCGCGGCCGTGTCGCGAAAAGGCATCCACCAGTGACACCATAGGAGCCCGTCCTCGGTGACGCCAACAGGCAGAGATTCGTAGGCGTTGATGCCCGGCGCGGTGCCGAAGAAATCCCCGACGGGACATTCGACGGTGCGTTCTCCGTCGAAGTCCATCAGCAGCACCGTCTGGCGCAGCGCCCGACTCAGGTCCGCGGCCGTGACGCGCAGCTCCAGCCCGACGAGAGCGCCTTCCGCACGCAGGCGTACCGGGCGGACGCGCTGGCCGGGAGCGATGCGCAGCTCGCGAACCTCGGGTACAGCCAGTCGGCGGCTGTCGGGGAGCGGAGAGGCTCCGGTGCGCGGTGCGGCCAGACGCCCCGCCGTTGCCCAGACCGTCTCTTCGAGCTCCTTCAGTTCGCCGCTGCGGAAGCTCCGCACGACCGCACCTGGCGCGTACGTGCGGTAGTTGACGTGGTAATAGAATCCGTCCGAATCACTGGTGATCTTGCAATGCCGCGCATAGGCGAACGGAAAGTAGCAGTTCCATCCGCGGCTGCGCTGCCCGGCGATCGGTGCCGGTATCCCGGGCACCAAGCCGCCGAGCAGGTCCTGCATAGGCACTTCCAGCACGGGCACAGGTGCATAGTCCAGGTACATCCGCAGCACGCCCTTGGGATTGGCTGACCAGATCCGGACCACAGCTCCGGGGCCGTCCGCGTCGAGCATGACATACTCGCGGCGGCCGTCGTGTTCTTCGACACGGATGTAGTGGTTGAAGTCCGCGTTGGCGAACCACCCTTCCTCAGGCGGTTCGGGCTGCGCGGGTGAGACCGCACGCCGGTCGTAGCTTGAACTTTGGCTACACCGGAAGTCGGGATCGGGGTATTCGGCCAGACGGCTGAGATCTGTCATCTCGGCCAGTAGACTGCGTGTGGTCACGATCCGCTGCGGTGCCAAGCATCCAGTCGACAACAGAACTGTCAGGATCGCTAATATTGAAAGTCCCCATGTTCGCATTTGCATGCTCCCACTGTTGTGGTGATCGTGTAGCGAAGCGTCCCGCACCTCCTGTTGGCTGGGCATAGGCGAGGGCAATGGCCGTCTCGCGATGCGCCGGTGCGCCGATGGAGAACTGCCGCAGTATACGGCGGGCCGCGCCGGCCGCCAACGAAGCCGACGGGCGACAATGGTCCCGACACATCGGCAGCGGCGGACGGAGCAACGGGGGCCCCGGCGCGTCCAGAGGCGCGGGCCGCGGTTCGCAAACCCCCGGTGGCGGGCGGTCGGCCCACGCGGCGGTCCGATTGGCGACCTGCTTTCATCGGCTCCTAGGTCGGCATGACGGCGATCGTCACGATTTTCCGCGGTCCGATGTTTACGTCCACTTCGTGACCTGCGCGGACGGGCAGTGTTTCCTGCTCGTTGCCCTCCAGGTCGGTGCTGGCGGCTCGACGAAGCGGGAAACCGAACCAGACGGCTGCCGTGGTTGGTTCGTCGTGCGGATTGAACAGCCGCAGTTCCACGTGGCCCCTCTCGGGGTGTAGCCGACAGGCGGTCACGTTGGCTTGACGCGGCGTCAGGCGGACGGCTCCAAGGCTCGGCGGCAGACTGCGGTCCTGCGGTGCGGGCTGGTCGATCGGCAGCACTTGCACGGCCCGGACGCCGCCTGCCATCAGCTGGGCGATTTCCGCCAGTCGCACGCGCGGCACGGTTCCCTGGAGTGGCAGCAGCCGATAGTGGAACTCGTGATACCCAAGACTCTGGCCGCCCTCTTCGCCATCCGTGAAGATCGTCCGGCGGAACCCGCGCAGGAGCGTCAGCGCGAGCGTGCGCTCGGGCACGTCGCGCACGGCGGTCTCAGGCAGATGCGGCGCGATCACCGCCAGCCCGCGTTGTCCGTCGCAAACCGCGGTCCAGGTGGCCTGCGGGCGCGTTTCGACCGCCAGCTCCCTGTATGTGTGATTGTCGGGCGGCAGGGGGATGGGCCGTTCGACAACATCGAAAGCGGAATCCGCGAAGTAGGTGTCCGTCACGGCGCCGGTTTCGAAGAGCACCCGCAGCCGGTGATCGCGCACCGGGTTGTCGACGACCGTACGGATTTCGAGGTGGTCGCTGCCGGCCCGCAGTGTGACGTAGCTGTCGATGTGCAGCGGTACACGCTGGCGGCTGCGGCTCATATGCAGGCCGAACTCGAACTGCTCCGGTACTTCCATGCGATTCGTCACGCGCAGCGTGGCGATGTAGGCTCCCGCGGCCGTGAGGGCGACGTCCGCCGGGCAGGCGGTCGACGAGAAGATCTCGTCATTGACCGCGACCCCGTGGAACCAGCCGTCCCCGATGTCCGCGCGCTCTTCGAACACCAGCAGTCGTTCATAGGTTTGTCCGCTGCGCTTGTCGTGCAGGCGGAGAACGCCGTGGTCGCCCACTTCGACGCGGAGGAACTCGTTTTCCAGGCTGCGGTCGCTGGTGGCCAGACGTCCGGCCGGGTGGCGGGTCACCGCCGCCATCGGCCGGCAGACCACGGTCGTGTACCCGAAGGCCGGGATGCGGAGCGGGGCCGTCGCCTGCACGACCACGCATTCCTGTCCCATGGGAATCTTGCCCTTGGTCCGCCGATAGCGGCGACGCTGCGGGGTGTAGCGCACGTAGTCGTACGGGATTTCGCGGCCGTCGGGCTCGTACAGGCGGAAACCGATCTTTGACTCGTACTGGAAGAATTCCGCAAAGCGGCTTTCGGTTTTCTGGTCGAACCACAGTTCGAAGTCGACCGGACCGTCGATGTCCGCCTGCGTGGGGTTGAACAGGACGAGCGCGAATTCTTCCCCGTTGAGGTCGGGGATGCGCACCCGGTTCGCCAGCCCGCGCAGCGCCCGGTCGATGATCTTCTCATTGATGAGCCGGGCCTGGTCGAAGCGGTACTCCATGTCTTTGTGGACCTGATCGGGGCTGCACCCGCAAATCGAATCGTGCGCGTGGTTTTGCAGCAGGTAGCGCCACGCGTGCCGCACGTAGGAATGCGGGTAGGGCAGACCAACCAGCCGCTCGGCCAGCACGCCGAAGGGCTCCGCCCACTGACACAGCTCCGCCTCGCGGGCGCGATTGCTCTGCTTGAGACGGATCCGGCTGCTCAGTACGCCCGGGATCACCCAGGCTCCCTCACCGTGCAGCCGGCCCGGGTCCCGCAGCTCGCCCCGAAAGACGCGCGGAATCTGCTGTCGGCGGGCCACTAGCGCGGCGGAAAACTCATCCAGGCCGGTGTGCCGCACTTCGACATCGGGGCGCCCCCGCCGCAGGGCGTCCAGCAGTGCGGGCGTCTGCGGCTCGATGGCCATGTGGTCGCCCCCGTCGAACAACAGGATGATGTCGAGTTCGGCCCGCTGGCGTTGTTCGTCGATATACGCGATCAGCCGCTGGGCCGCTTCCTCGAAGTTGAACGGACGGGTGGTCTCCCAGGCGCCGCGCACCTTTGCCCCGTAATCGAAGTATCCTTCCCGCGGCCCGAAGCGGTACGTCACCACCTCGCTGCCGTCCGGCGACTGCCAGCGGAAGACCGCCCGGTGGGTGTCCTCGTTCACCCCGCGGAAGACGTAGGCCGTCTCAATTCCGAAACCCCGCAGAACCTGCGGCAGTTGTGAGATGTGCCCGAACAGGTCGCACACGAAGCCCACCCGCGAAACATTTCCGAACGCTCGGCCGACGCGCAGCCCCTCTTCGAGGTTGCGCACGAGCGATTCCGGCCCCACGATGAACTCATCGGGCAGCGTGTACCAGGGCCCCAGCCGCAGGCGGCCGGCTTGCGCCAGACGCCGGACCTGCTCGCTGCGCTCGGGGCGGATTTCGAGGTAGTCCTCGATGACGATCGACTGCCCGTCCGTCTGAAAGCACGCGTAGCGTTCGTCGCGCTCCAGCGTGTCAAGCACCTCGTCGAGCACCTCGACCAGGTCATAGCGGAAACGCTGGAACGGCTCGTACCATTCGCGGTCCCAGTGCGTGCTGGGCACGTAATAGGCTAGAAGCTTGTCAGTACTCATCGGTGATTCCTCACGCTTCCGCTGCATTCACCGGAAGCCGTCAGAACCGGGAGTCTACCGGACATTCTGGCCGCGTACCACTCGCGGGATGCCGGTGCTCGCCTTGCGCGGCCCGGCTCGAATGGTCAAAAAGCGCAGAAACAGACGGGCCGTTCGTTGTCAAGCAGAGGCCCGACGACGAATGGCCCGGCTGTGGGCGGGCAGTCTTTGACTCGCTACGGTACCGTGTCCGCGGCTGGCGCTCCCGCACCAATCAGGCCGACGAAGGCGTCGATGTCGGCGAAGGTCACGTCACCGTCGCCATTGCAGTCGCCATTGAGCCACGGGCAGGTCGGATGCGTCCACGCCTCTTCGCCGGCGAGCGATTGGACGAATCCGTCGATGTCTGCGAACGTCACTTCGCCATCGCAGTTCATGTCGCCGGGGAAGAGTTCGCATTCATCCGGGACGCCGTTTTCGTTCTGGTCTGCGCTGTCGCCCAGCGCGATATCGCATTCGTCGGGGACGAAGTTGTGGTTGCAGTCCAGACTGATGCCGCTGGCGATGTCCTCGTCGTCGGGGCTGCCGTTGTTATTGCAGTCCGGCGAAGTGGGAATCAGGACACTTCCGCTGCATCCCGGACTCAAAGAGGTCGTGCCAAAAATCACGCCGCCGTGCCCGACCGTGTAGGCCGGGTCGAAGTAGATTTCGAGGCGATCGCCGACGTACAGGAGCGTAGCTCCATGGAGGGGTGCCTGCGGCGCCAGACGCTGGAACAGAGCCTGGCAGATGATCGGGCCGTCCGTCTGGAACTCCAGCTCGGCGGCTGACACGTTCACGGTCAGCTCCCCCACGTCGGTCACGATTCCGGCGGTAAACGTCGCCGGCCGATGGTCGGCGTCCCACGGGTCGAACGTGCCCTCGAACTTGATGGTAGAGCTGAAGACCGATGCCACGGTGATGGCGTCGTTGGGCTCTCCCGTTTCATTCACCTTGAACTCGACGACCGCACCGCGCGGCAAGTCTTTGATTGTCAGTACCGGCTCATTGTGATCTTTGACGACACGCCAATTGGGACGCCGGTGATCGTCGATGGCCGTCGCCAGCTTATCCCGTTTGCCGAACGCGGTGTCATTGGGGTCGATGTTGACCGTGATCGGATAAACGCTCCCGTCGGGGTACCGGATCTCGACAGTCACGGGCTTGGTGGTCCTGTTGTTGGGCGCCCGAGAAGCCCAGTTTTGCGTCGCCGGCCCACGACACCGCCGCGATTCCGAGCGCGACGGCGATACCGGTCACGGCTGTCTGCTGTTTGTAATTCCACGTGCGCGGCATGATTGTCTCCCTTCGTTTGACCCACCTTGGGGGCCCGAACCTGCTCGCCGGTCATATGTAGCGCCATTTCTGTCCCTATTGACTCCAAAGCGCGAATTCTGAGAGGTTTTTTTGACGGTCCGGCGTCGAGGTTCATCGGAGGTGCGGAGCGAGTCGGACGGCCGAACCGCGGCGGCGGGCTGTGCGAGGAAGGTTGCCTGGTCCGCGGGGCGCCGGGCTTGGGGGCCCGGCGCCCGCGGGTATGGAGAAGTCGGTTAACGTCGGCGCAGGCCCAGCAGCAACGCCGCGGCGCTCAGCAGTCCGAGGCTTGCCGGTTCTGGAACAATGCGCAGGTCAGCGGCATCGACATACCCGGGGTGAACGGCACCATCCACGCCCAGGAGCGATGCGTTGCTGTAGTACACCTGCGAAACCAGCCACCGCGTGCCGACCGGGATGCCCCCGATTGTCGCGGCGGCTTCCCACGTGTTGGGTGAGGCATCCAGCGCGAGCACACCCTGGAGCGGGGTTCCAATCTGCGAGCCGTAGTTGGCAGCGCTGAAGAATTGCAGGAACACGCCGCCGATCGCAGCCGGCACGTGCGCATCCACGTTCAGGAGGGCGCTCAGCGTCGCCACGGCGCTGCCGCTATCAATCATGCCGGCGTACGACGTGACGTCTGTGACCTGGAAGCCCTGGGTGGTCACAAGTCCGTCGTCATCCATGCGCAGCATTTTCACGCCCTGGGCGGGCGTGACGCCGTTTTCGCTGCCCACGATCGACCCATTTTCTGTTCCCCAGATCCCCTGGTAGGTGGCGAAGTCGTTCAGGACGTTCACATAGCTGGTCAGCGGATTGGCCTCAAATCCGGGATCGACCAGCAGATTCGCGTTCGCCGACGGGATAGCCACGGCAGCAAGTGCCGCCAGCCCGACGCAGGCCAGAGAGGAAATCGTACGCATGTCGCTGTCTCCTTCCTTCTGTTGTGGATTGGGAATACACCTCACCAGCGACAGGCAGGCTGGCGCGACCCACAAGAAAATGCTGGTCAACACGCCAGCATCATCCGGCGGCACCGGATCCTTTGGTCATGGAATTCTTGCGGCCCAATGACTGAGCCTAGCGCTACGCTATGGGATGTCAACGCGCGGCCTGAAGATTTGCTGTTCCCGGCCGGCGCGGCGCACGACCGAGTCGGCCGCTGTGGCACGACCCGCGCTGCCGACGGGCGCCCGCAGCGGCATTGGGCTGCACCTGCGTGCTTGGTCGCGCGGCGTCGGCCAATACGATGCCCCGTGGTCGAAACGTTTTTCCCTATGTGCGACGCCCACGGTCGGCGCCGGCCTTATGGCACGTGCGGCCATTCGACCAGCAGCCGCACGGCCTCGTCCTGGAGCGCTTCATATGGCTCGACCGCGCCCGGAATCCGATTGTAAATAATTGCGAACGTCAGCCATTCGTTGCGCCGAGTGCGCACATAGCCGCTCAAAGCGCGCACCCCTTCGATGTATCCGGTTTTCGCGAAGACGTGTCCGGCCAGCCCGGCGAAGCGCTTTTCGAGCGTGCCGTTGACGCCCCCCTTGGCCAGGCTGTCGACGAAAACCGGCGCGTCCGGCCGTTTCAGCATCAGCGCGAACAGGTCCGTCAGCAGTCGTGCGGTGACGCGGTTGTCCACACTGAGCCCGGAGCCGTCGGCGACGACCAACCCGCCGTCATCGATCCCGTGGCGCTTCAAGAACGCGTGAATCGCCGCGCTGCCGTCCGACCACGACCCAGGCACTTTCCGCCCCTGTCGCGCCGCGTACTCCTGGCCTGTCAACTTGCAGAGCGCGTCGGCGAACATGTTCTGACTGTTCGTATTGATCCGGCTCAGGATGTCCCGTACCGGCGTCTCATGCACGGCGACGATGGCGTCGGCCGGCGGCGGCAGCATCCCATCGGGTGGTGCGGTTGCTCGCCGGGTCTTGCCGACAATCGTGATCCCGTGCGCCTCGAGGTGCGTGCGCAGAGCGTCGGCCGTGAAGGCTCCGGAATCGTCGACCGGCTTGCTCTTGAGCTCCTCCCGTTTTGCGCACGTGCCGCCCAGTCGGTAGATGTTGCCGCCCGGCAGTTTCTCGATCGTCGGCGCGTGCTCGGCGCTTGTGACGCACTCGTTGATGACGGTCGCGTTCTGCACCGGCGGCATGACCGTGTAGCCGGCCGGCTGGCCGGGCTCCGTCGGATACACCGTGATGTCCACACAGTTGTCGTTGAAGTTCAGCCCCGAGACCGGCGCCCCGTACCAGTGTAGAACGCTCTCGCCCCAAGTCGGGTGTACCCACTGTTCGTCCAACGCCCCGTCGTAGTAATAGAGATGGCCGGCGATCGTCCGGACACCCCGTTTTTCCAGCGCTCGGACCCAGCGATCAAAGACCGCGGTCGGGGTTTCACCCCGCCACTTGGCCAGCCGCGGGTCGCCCAGCCCCGGGTCGCCGGTGCCGATCAACCACAGATCGTCTCCCACCAATGCCAGGTACGTTTTGAACGTGTAGTCCGCCCCGAACATGTCCAGTCCCGTAGCACTGACCGGAATCTTCAGATTGCTGGCCGGCGTGAAGGGGACGTCCGCGTTGCGGGCGTACAGCTCGCGTCCCTCCGGTAAGGTGACCACACGCGCCGCCACGACGGCCCCCGTGTCCGACAGACGGTGCAGCACCTCGTCCAGCCGACGGGTGAGCCGCTGCTGTGGCGTGGCACAGCCGGTGCTGACCAGCAATGCGACGAACAGTCCGAGTCCGAGCCGCCGACCTACCGTCCCGTTCTTCATTCTGTACCTCCATCCGTCGTCGGGCTGCCTGCGCCGGCGCTGGCGAGCCGTTGCTTCTCAGCCAAAAACCAGGTGACACACGCCCACGGCGGTCAACAGGCCGGCGATGTCCGCGATCAGTCCTGCCACCAGCGCGTGGCGGATTTTGCGAATGCCGACGGAGCCAAAATACACCGCGATAATGTAGAAAGTCGTGTCCGTGCTGCCGAACATGGTAGACGCCACCCGGGCCGCGAAGGAATCCGGGTCACGCTTCAGGACCTCCGCGACCATGCCCAGCGAGCCCGAGCCCGACAGCGGCTTCAGCAGGGCTACGGGCAACGTCTCCGGCGGCATGCCGATCCGCGTTGTCAGCGGCGCCAGCAGTTCGCACGCGAAGCCGAGAGCGCCGGAGACCCGGAACATTCCGATCGCAACGAAGATCGCGACGATATAGGGCAGGATCCGCAAGAAGATGTCGAAACCTTCTTTCCCGCCTTCGATGAAGGCCTCGTAGACCTTGACCCGTCGCAGCATCGCATACCCGACGATCACCAGGAAGATCAGCGGGATCGTCAAGAGCGAGATTTGATCGACGATGAGTTTGAAAAGGGCGGCGGCACTCATTGCCCGTTCCTCCCCACGCTGCTGCCCGCAACCGGTAGCGCGCCTTTCTCACGCATCAGCTCCTCGACCGCCGCCGACAGCGAGAACACACGCAGCCGCGCCAACAGCTTGACCATAACGATGGCGGTGATCGTTGAGGCGGCGCCGGCCACCATGCACGTACCGATGACTTCGAACGGATCGGTACAGCCGGCCGACTTCCGCAGCGCCAACAGGGTGCTCGGCAGCAGCGCGAAGCCCGCCGTGTTGTACCCGAGAAGCATCACGTGCGAGTCGCTGGCCACCTCCTTGTGCGGGTTCAGCGCCTGAAGTTCCTGCATGGCCTTGAGTCCGAAAGGTGTAGCGGCGTTGCCCAGCCCCAGAACCGAAGTCGTGATGTTCATGAGAATCGCGCCGCTGGCGGGGTGGTCGCGGGGGACGTCGGGGAACAGGAACCGCACGACCGGATGCACAAGCCGGGCTACGAGCTGCACGATTCCCGCCTGTTCGCCTACCTTCATGAGCCCCAGAAACAGGACCATCGCCGCCACGAGGCCCAGGGCGATCTCGAAACCGCTCCTGGCATAGTCGAAGGCGGCGTCGGTCAGCGACTGGAGCGTTACGAGCCGGCCGGTCGCCACGGGTTGATCGCCGATCCGCATCTCATACTCGCCGTCCGCCCGCGTGTCCCATTTAAGCAGCCAGGCTGGGCCGGTGCTGGCCATGGCGATCAACCAGGGGCGGTCGCTGGCCGGCTGCTGGTCCGCCCCCGCGAGCCGCACCTCTCCACCTTCACGCGTCACAACGTAATGAAACTCGCGGGTTTCCTTCTTCCGGTCCGTAATGCGGATGGTCAGGTCGTTTTCCCCCTCCCGCAGGCGATCGGTCGCGATCACCGTGGTCGTCGGCAGATAGTGCTGCACGAGGCATAGGAAGAACGAAACCAGGATCATCAGCCCCCAGATCGTGTTGATGTTGAGAAGGTAGCGGAAGAATTGACCCACCAGCTTCATGCCTGCACCGCCTCGCTTGCACGTGCAACCGTCCGATCCACGATAAGGACCGTCTGCGCAGCTTCAGAAGATACCGCAGACCGCCGCAGGCGGCGCCCCGCCCAAGCGGGCTTTCCCGGTCCCCGTACCCGGTCAGGGGCGAGGTGTTTCACGAGCGTCCGGTATGGCGGCAGCGCGCCAGAGGCGGCGAATCGTATAATGAAGGTGGACACTTCGGTGGACGGGTTCGGATGTGCGCTGGAGAGGGCGAAATGTCGTGCCGTCCGGGAATAGGCCGCGGGAGCACGCGTCGCGCCCGTTGCGCGTTCACGCTGATCGAACTGCTGGTCGTGATCGCGATCGTCGTGCTCCTGATGGCCGTTCTCCTGCCGGCGCTCGGGATGGCCCGTGAACAGGCCCGGCAGACGAAATGTGTCGCGAACCTGAAGCAGATCGGCCTGGCCCTCCATGAGTACTTCAATGAGCAGGCCGAGTGGTTCCCGTTTGCGCGCTCCGAGGCCACCGCGGCGCCTTACATGCACGGGTTCTACTACGGCGGGCACCCCGGCCGGCCGCACCCGAGCAATCCACGCCGGGAGTGGTGGGGCTATGTCTTTGCCCAGTACCGCGACACGCCCGCCGGCCGGCCCCTGAATCCCTATCTCTATCCGGACTTGCCCGATTGGGACGTTCCGGCGGACGACGCGCTTTTCGAGTCCGTCCGCAAAGTTCCGGTTTTTCAGTGTCCGTCGGACAAGGGGGGCGTGTGGACGAACGCCAACACGCCGGAGCCCTGGTGCGACTCGGTGTACTACTACTGCGGGACTAGCTATCTGACCAACTACTTGTTTGCCCGCTATTGGGCGTGGGATTTCTTTAAGACCTCCGACAACTGGCCTGCGTGGCAACGGCGGGCGAACGCGTTCCTGCGCGTCCAACTGCAACGTGACGCGAGCCGGTTCGTAATCCTGTTTGAAGACCCGCTGGGCTGGGCTCTCTGGAATTACTTGCCACGCCGCGGCTGGCACAATCGCTGGAATCGTCACAGTCTGCTCTTTGTGGATGGACACGCGGCCAATCTTGTGACCGATACCTCGCTCGGGTCGAGTGGATTGGGCTGGAAGGCCTGTTCGGGCAACAGCAAGGCTGACCGTCGGGCCTGGTGGAACAATCCGGACGACCCGGATTACCGCTACCGTACCCTTCCGCCGCTGCCGGGGCCCTGAGCGTTGGCTTGTCGGCAGGTGGCATCGGCTTGCCCGTAGCCGCGCGTCGTTTCCCGTGGCATACTATGAGCGTACGAAGCGACGGGCACGGGATGACCATTCATTTCGCCGACCGTTTGTCCTCCGCGATCCGCAATCGCGGTACGCCCGCGGTCGTGGGGCTGGATCCGGTACTGGAAATGCTGCCGGCCGAGCTTCAGCCGCGCGACAGCCGGCTCGCGTCGGCGGTGGTAGCGCTGGAGGAGTTCGGTCGTACGGTCATTGACCTCGTTGCGCCGTTCGTGCCGGCGGTGAAGATCAATGCGGGCTTTTTCGAGGCGCTGTACGGGGAGGGATTGTCGGCGTATTACCGGCTGGTGGCGCATGCCCATCGCCGCGGGTTGCTCGTGATCGGTGACATCAAGCGGGGGGACATCGGGTCGACGGCCCGTCTGTACGCCCGGGGGCATCTGGAGCCGCCAACGCTGGAGGACGTCGACCCAGAGTCGATTCCAGATGCCGTTACGCTGGCCGGTTACCTCGGCGAGAACGCCGTCCGCCCGTTCATCGAGGCTGCTCGGCAGCATGGCCGCGGCGTTTTCATTCTGGTGCGGCCCTCGGACCCGGGAGCCGACGAGGTGCACGAATTCGGCGGCGATTCGGCGAGGTCGTCTTTTTACACCCACATGGCCTGCCTGGTTCGCCGCTGGGGTGAAGGTCCGGAGCTGGTCGGCCAGTGCGGTCTGTCGTGCGTGGGGGCGGTCGTCGCCCCGAAGGATGCCTCCAGCACGGCCGCTCTGCGGGATATGCTCCCGCAAACGCCGTTTCTGGTGCCGGGCTATGGCGCCCAGGGGGCAACGGCCGAGAGTTGTCGACCGTGTTTCCGGCCTGACGGCACGGGTGCCATCATCAATGCCTCGCGCTCCGTGATTTACGCGTTCCGCACGCCGCCGGCGTTGTCCGCCAGTCACGGCGAGGATTGGCGCGCCAGCATCGTCAGCGCCTGTCGGGCCTTTGCCGCGGATGTTGCCGTTCTGACACGCGGGTGAATGATTGCGCAGTTGCCCGCGGATCGGCGTGTACCGCAGAAAGCAGGGACCAGAGATGACGGGGAGCACCATGGAACCCAGCTTGCCGATTGCGAGGACAGTGACCGACCAGCAGGGGATGCTCGTCGCCGACGTTCCGTGCCGAAAGTGCGGCTACAACCTGCGGGGGCTATCCGAAAACACGCGCTGCCCCGAGTGCGGCGTACCGGTTGGTTTGTCGCTGTGGGGCGATCTGCTGCGATTCGCCGACCCGGACTGGGTGCGTCGAGTGGCCCGCGGCTTGACGATCATGCTGTGGATGATCCCGCTCGGGATTCTCGCCGGGTTGGTGGCCGCCGTCTTGTCGGTGTGGTCGCCTGTGTTTATCAACGTCGTGATGTTGGCGGCGGGGATCATTTCGTTCTATGGGGCCTGGCTGATGACAGAGCCGGACCCCTCGCGCGTAGGGGAAGACGCGAACATCACGGCGCGCAAGGTTGTCCGCTTCAGTCTCGTTGTTGGCCTGCTTTCTCAGCCAGTTCAAATGGTCCAGGAACTGGCCATCGCGTCCGAGCTAGTGCTTCTTGCTCTTGGTGCGCTCGCAATCGCCGCGGCTTTGATTGGTTTGGTGGGTGAATTTGCCAAATTCATCTACTACGAGCGCCTTGCGCGTCGGATTCCTGATGACAAGCTCGCGTCGCGCGCCCGGTTCCTCCGCTGGGGCTGGACCGTGGGACTGCTTTTCATGACCGCCGTGAGCGGGGCGGTGGCGCTGCTTACGGCTCCTGGCAATCCCAACCTCGCCGGTGCGGCGGTCGGTATGGTCTGTGTGTTGCTGCTGGGCGGGCTCGCGCTCGTGGTTTTTGGGCTGATGACAATTCGCCTGATGCTGCGCTTGCGCAAGGCTCTGGTCGAACAGGCCAACTTAGCCCGGGCCACGTGGGCCGCCGAGTTTCAGCGGCAAGCCCAGTCGAGTTGACCCCGCAAGCCCTCCCGGGCAACGCGCCGCGGGTACCCGGGTCCTACTCCCAGCGTGCCCAGCTCGGCGGCCGCTTTTCTAGGAAAGCCGTCGTGCCGATCTTGGCATCCGGCACGGCGAAGCAGGAGGCGAAAGCGTTGACCTCGTCGCCGGTCAGCACAGCGCGTTTGACGCGGGCAATGGCCGCGGGGGACCCCGGGGCGAGCTGTTTGAACCAACGCCCCAGCGCTGCGTCCAGCTCGGCGGCGTTCTCTACGACCTCATCCACCAGACCGATCCGGTGGGCCTCCTCCGCACTGATCGCCTCACCCGAGTACATCAGGCGCCGGGCCACACCGAGCCCGAGGTAGCGCGGCAGCCGCTGTGTGCCACCCCAGCCGGGAATCAATCCGAGCCGCGTTTCGGGCGATCCAATCTTGGCGTCCCGCGTAATCAGCCGGAAATCGCACGCGATCGCCAGTTCGCATCCGCCGCCGAGTGCCGCCCCATGGATGGCAGCAAACGTCACCTGCGGCAGGGCCTCGATCGCGTCGAAGACGCGGTGCCCGGTGTTGGCGAACGCGCGCCCCTGATCCGCGTCGAACTGCGACATCTCGGCGATGTCCGCCCCGGCCAAGAACACGCGACCCTCGCCGCGAAACACGACGAACCGCAGGGCAGAATTGCCTGCGATCTGCTCCACCACGTTTCCCAGGTTCGTAATGACCCGGGAGGAAAAGATGTTCACGCCGTTGGGCGAGACGAATGTCACCCGCGCCACGGTTCCTTCGATTGCCAGTCGTACATCCGTCTGGGATTTTTCGCCGGCCATGACCGCATCCTCACAAGTCGGGTCCCCACAGAGTTGGGGACCGGGTGTTGACTACCAGATCGCCGCTGCGCCCGGCTACTTGCCGTACTCGAAGAATCCATGCCCGCTCTTGCGCCCGAGGCGACCGGCCCGCACCATCGTCCGCAGTAGCGGGTGCGGCGCGTACTTGTCCAGCCCCAAGTCGCGGTGCAGGACCTCCATAATGTTCAGGCAAACGTCCAGCCCGATCAGGTCGGCCGTTGCCAGCGGTCCCATCGTGTGGGCGCAGCCCAGCTTCATCACTTCGTCGATCGTCGCCGCATCTGCCACTCCGTCCGCATAGCAGGCGATCGCTTCGTTGATCAAGGGCATCAGCACGCGGTTGCTGACGAAGCCAGGATGATCCTTCACTCGCAGGGGCGTCTTGCCCAGCTCGCGCGCCAGATTCGTGATGAACTCCACCACCGGTTCGGCCGTGCGCAGTCCGACGACGACCTCGACCAGCTTCATCATCGGCACCGGATTGAAAAAGTGCATGCCGATGAATTGTTCGGGCCGGCCGCTGAGCGTGCCGAGCTGACTGATCGAGATGCTGCTCGTGTTGCTGGCCAGGACCACGTCCGCGGGCATCACCTTGGCCAGCTCCTGATACAGCTCCCCCTTGATCTTCACGTCCTCGAAAACGGCTTCCACGATCAGATCCGCCCCGGACATGTCCGCCAGCCCCGCGGACTTGAGGTTCTTCCTGGCTGCGTCGGCCTCCGCGGCGGAGAGCTTCTGCTTCTCAACGAACTTGTCCAGCGACTTGCCGATCGTCGCCAGGGCGCGATCCACGGCCCCCGGCACGGCGTCGTACATGAGCACGGTTCGTCCGGCCTGCGCGAAAGTCTGGGCGATGCCCGACCCCATCGTGCCCGTGCCGATCACGCCCACGGTCTTGACGTTGGTTCGGATATTCACTGTTGCACCTCCAAGTCCGCCGGTCCGGCCTGGGCCGGCGCTCACCGTCAGAGCATTTCTACTGCCATGGCCACCGCGTTGCCGCCGCCCAGGCACACCGCCAGCACCCCGCGCTTCTTGCCATGTTGCCGCAAGGCGTGTAGCAGGGTTACGAGCACGCGGGCGCCGCTGGCGCCGATCGGATGGCCCAGCGCGATCGCGCCGCCGTGAACGTTCACCTTTTCGCGGTCCACCTCCAACGCTTTGAGCCCGGCCAGTGTCTGGGAGGCGAACGCCTCGTTCAGCTCCCACAAGTCGACCTGCTCTTTCTTCCAACCCGCTTTCTGGCAGACCATCAGGGCGGCCTTGGGTGGGGTAAAGAACAGCTCGCGCGGCGGACCGCCGGCGGTCGCGTGCGCTACGATCCGCGCCAGCGGCTTCGTGCCGCACCGACGCAGCCCTTGCTCGCTGGCGACCAGCACCATCGCGGCCCCGTCCGAAAGCTGCGAGGCGTTCCCGGCGGTCACCGTCCCGTCCTTCTTGAACGCCGGCTTGAGGGCGGCGAGTGCTTCCAGCGTCGTGTCCGCCCGGAACGTTTCATCGACGGCGAACGGCTCCTTGCCCTTCGGAACGTTGATCGGAATGATCTCGCCCTTGAACCGACCGGCAGCCGTGGCCTGGGCAGCCCGTTGCTGACTCCGCTGGGCCCATTCGTCCTGCATCTGGCGTGTGATGCCCGCCTTCTCGGCGGTATACTCGGCCAGCTCCCCCCATTAATTCATTGGTGTATACATTCGTCAGCCCGTCATAGAGCATCTCGTCGACCAGCTCGGTGTGGCCGAACTTGTTGCCGGCCCGTAGCGTGCGGATGAGATAGGGGGCCTGGCTCATGCATTCCATGCCGCCGGCCAGAACCAGCTCCGCGTCGCCGGCCCGAATCACCTGATCGGCGAACATGACGGCTTGCAAGCCGCTGCCGCAGACTTTGTTGACCGTCACGCACGACACTTCGTCGTGCACGCCGGCGGAGAGGGCTACCTGACGGGCGGGGTTTTGCCCGCATCCGGCCTGGAGAACCTGCCCAACGAAGACTTCATCAACGCCCCGCCGGTCCGCCTGCGTCTCGTCCAGAAGGGCCTTGGCCACCTGCGTCCCGATCTCCATTGCCGTCATACGGGACAGGGTGCCCAGGTACTTGCCGACCGGACTCCGCTTGCCCGCCACCAGATATGCGCACCGCTCTGCCATCGCTCATTCCTTCCTGCTTAAAGGACATCCCGTCGACCCGCGCCCGACATCGACTGCTGCCTGCTTCCGCTGCTGCGACTCCGCCCGCGCCAGCCCACTGCACCGCGTGTCTGGCGCCCTGTTCGGCGGGTTCTGATTCGCGTGGAGCCCGCTACCGTGCTACCCACGCCGGATCGTCGATGAGCTTGCGGGCGATCACCAGCCGCTGAATCTCGCTCGTGCCTTCGTACAGTTCCGTAATCCGTGCGTCGCGCATCAGGCGCTCAACCGGATAATCAGCGCAGTACCCGTATCCGCCGAACACCTGGATTGCCGCATCCGTCACCCGGTTGGAGACCTCGCTGGCCACGAGCTTGGCCATGGCGGCTTCGGCGCTGTAAGGCCGCTTGTTCTGCTTGAGCCAGGCGGCCCGCCAGGTCAGCAGGCGGGCGCCGACGATCGCGGTCTCCATGTCGGCCAGCTTCCACTGGATGGCCTGGAACTTGCCGATCGGGCGGTCGAATTGGATGCGCGTCTTGGCATACTCCGTAGCCTGCTCGAGGGCGGCTTGGGACAGACCCACCGCCTGGGCCGCCACCCCGATGCGCCCGCCGTCGAGTGTCGCCAAGGCCACGTGCAGGCCGCGGCCGCGCTCGCCCAGCAAAGCGTCTTTGGGCACCCAGCAGTCCTCGAAGATCAGCTCCGCCGTGCTGCTCGCCCGGATGCCGAGCTTCTTCTCGAGTTTTCCGACCGTGCAGCCGGGTGTGCTCTTCTCGACGATGAACGCGGACATCCGCCGCCGCGGGTTGTCTGGGTCCGTGACGGCGAACAAAACGATGACGTGCGCTTCGCCGCCGTTCGTGACGAAGTTCTTGGTTCCGCGGATGAGCCAGCCGTCGTCTTTCTCGATTGCCATGCAGCGTGCAGCGCCCGCGTCGCTACCGCTGCCGGGCTCGGTGAGCGAGAAGCAGCCGATCCACTCCCCGGTGGCCAGCTTGGGGAGGTACTTGCGCTTCTGTTCTTCGGTGCCGAAGTTGAGAATCGGATCTACGCACAGGGAGTGATGGGCAGAAACGAGGATGCCCGTGGCTCCGCAGGCGCGGGATAGCTCTTCCACGGTCATCACATACGAGACGCAATCCAGGCCGGCGCCGCCATACTCCGTCGGAACGTACGTCCCGAAGAGGCCCATTTCGCCGAGCTTCTGGATCAGCCCTTCCTCGAAGCATCCGTTCTCGTCGCGTTGAGCCGCTTTCGGCGCGACCTCGTTCTCACAGAAATCCCGCACCGCGTCGCGGAGCTGCCGCTGATCGTCATTCAGTCGGAAGTCCATCGGCTGCCTCACCTGCTCCCGGCCTCGCGTCCCATGCCGCCGGTCACCAGCCCAACAGGTGCTTCGCGATGATCATGCGCTGCACCTCGCTGCTGCCCTCGCCGATCTCGCACAGCTTCGCGTCCCGCAGGTAGCGCTCGACCGGCATGTCCTTGGTGTACCCGTAGCCCCCGTAGATCTGAATGGCCTTCAGGCAGACGCGCGTGGCCATCTCGCTCGCATACAACTTGGCCACGGAGGCTTTCAAGCGCGCGTCCTCGCCGCGGTCCAGTGCCGAGGCCGCGTCGAAGACCATCAGCCGGGCCGCTTCGATTTCCGCCGCCATGTCCGCCAACATGAACTGGATCGCCTGGTGGTCGGCCAGCGGGCGGCCGAACGCTTTACGTTCTTTGGCGTACGCCAGCGCCTCTTCCAGGGCCCCGCGTGCCAGCCCGACCGACAAGGCGGCGATCCCAACCCGCCCGCGCTCGAGCACGCGGAGCGCGTCCACGTAACCCATGTTCAGCGTGCCGACGAGGTCTTCGGGGCCGCAGTACACGCCGTCCAGGCCCAACGGCACCGTGTCGCTGCACCGCATGCCCAGTTTGTCTTCCTTCGGCCCAACCGAGAAACCCGCGTCGCCACGCTCGACGAGAAACGCCGATATCCCCTTCGGTCCTGCGGCCGGATCCGTCCGGGCCATGACGACAAACACCCGGGCCCGCGCCCCGTTCGTGATGAACATTTTGTGGCCCGTCAGCCGCCAGCCGTCCCCGTCCCGCTCGGCCCGCGTCTGCAAGGCGGCGGCGTCCGATCCGCACTCGGGTTCGGTCAACGCCCAGGCTCCGACCCATTCCCCGCTGGTCAGCTTCGGCAGATAGCGCTCTTTCTGAGCTTCGCTGCCTGCCAGATTCAGATGCGACAGACAGAGCCCGTTGTGCGCAGCGACCGTCAGCGCCACGCCGCCGTCCTGGCGCGCCAGCTCTTCCATGACCACCGCGTTGGCCAGATACCCGAGCCCCGCTCCGCCGTAGGTCTCGGGCGTCAAAATACCCATCAAACCCATCTGGCCGAGCTCGGCGATCACTTCGTCGGGCAGGGACTGCTCACGGTCCCATTGACGTGCCTGCGGGCGGATCCGCCCCGCTGCAAATCTCCGTACTGTGTCGCGAAGAGCGGCGAGGTCCTCAGGAAGGTCAAAATCCATGATCGTGACCCGTTCTCGCAGCGTTTTTAGAGGGGGGCACACGGCGGTGCCGACGTCGGCTTCAGTCTAGCGGAAGGTCGCAGGCTTTCAAAGTAGCCCAATCCGTCTCTTGCAGCTCGGACACCGGACGGTGGGGGCGCTGTGCTTAGGGCTCAATTGCACGGTGGCCCCGCAATCGCACCGGAAAGACTCCCATCCGCCCCCTCTTCGGCGATATTGCAGACGTGAAACGGGTTCTGCCGATTCCGCCGCCGGAGCCGCACTAGACCCCGCTGGCTTGGCCCGCGGCACTGTGTGCTCGCGCCCGCACCGCGGACACTGTATTGACTCACGTCGCAGGTCGGGCGGCAGTTTCAGCCGCACGCCGCATTCACATGGTATTACTACGAACGGAAGCGTGTGATCGAGCACCTCGCTTACCGCGGCGGCCCGGCGGGCGACGGCAGTCCGGGCAGCCGGTTCTTCGGTCGGGGCGCGAACCGGTACGGGGGCCGCGTCGGCGACGACCCGTTCGCTCAGGCAGCGCTTGCCGCCGTGGACCGCAGCGTAGGCCGCCTCATAGGCAGCCAGTCCGGCCCCCGCCATGCTGCGAAGGATGCGGATTCGCTCCTCGGTTGGGGGATGGGTCGAGAAGAGGCTGAACGCGGCTTTCCCTTGGAGCGGGTTTACGATGCACAGGGGAGCAACGACCTTGTTTGCGTCCAAGGCCAGCGACGGATCGCGCGAAATCTTCTCCAGCGCAGAGGCGAGCCCCTCCGGGTAGCGCGTAAACAGAGCCGCCGAAGCGTCAGCCAGATACTCCCGTCTGCGCGAGCAGGCGAAGTAGAGGAGCTGCGCCGCGAGCGGAGCGAGAATCGCGACGGCGATCGCAATCAATAGCAGGATAGCGGCACCGCCGCCCCCGCCGCGCGATGACGACCTGCGTCGCCCTCCGCCATAGTACAGGCCCCGCAAGAACATCTGCGACAGCAGAACGATGGCACCGAGCATAACGGCGGCCAGCGTCATGAAGCGGATGTCGAGATTCCGAATGTGCCCGATCTCGTGGGCGATGACGCCCTGTAGTTCGTCCCGGTTCAGCCGCTTGAGCAGCCCGCTCGTCACCGCCACCGCGGCCCTCTCCGGCCGGCGACCTACCGCGAACGCATTCATGGCGGAATCGTCGATGATGAAAACGCGCGGCATCTTCGGCAAACCGGCGGCGATGGTCATCTCTTCCACGACGTTCCAGAGCCGGGGCAGGTCCTCTTGCTGAATTTCCCGTGCCTTGGCGGCGCCCAGCAGAATGCTGTCCCCGGCGCCAACGGCCGTCGCCCACAAGATCAGCCACACCCCGCCAGCGACCGCCAGACCGACCAGCATGCCCGTTCGAGTGGCCGCCGCGGCCGCCTCGTTCTCGAACCCACCGCTGCGAAGCTCACGCGAAGGCCAGGATGTCCGAGATGACCTGTGCGCCGGTCGCCGCCAGTCCTCATGCGTCGACGTACTTTGCGCTTCGGCGACATACGCTCCCAACGCGCCGCCGATCGTCCCTCCGACCAGGAGCAACACGACTCCGAGGAGCCCGACAAGCACCCACGAGCGTCGCTGATTGCTGGCGATGGCGTCCCACATGCGGCGTATTTACCTTCCGATGCTGCCCGCTCGGCCACGGCCCGCGTAGCCTCGCGAATGCCGCCGTGTGCGCTGCGTCAGAACTTCACCTGCGGCGCTTCGCGCTGCGCTGCCTCCTGAAGCTCGAAGTACTCCGACTCGCCGAAGCCGAACAAGCTCGCCACGATGTTCGGTGGGAACGTCTGGATCCGGGTGTTGTAGCGCATGACGGCGTCGTTGTAGTACTGGCGGGCAAACCCGATCTTGTTTTCCGTGGATGTCAGCTCTTCCTGGAGGGCCAGGAAATTCTGGTTGGCTTTAAGGTCTGGGTACGCCTCCACAAGCATGAGCAGCCGTCCGAGGGCCCGTGACAGCTCACCCTCCGCCTGGGCGCGGTTCACGACGCCCTCTGCGCCGACCGCCTTCGTGCGGGCCTGCACGACCGCCTCCAGCGTGCCACGTTCGTGGCCGGCGTAGCCCTTCACGGTCTCGACCAGGTTGGGAATCAAATCGTGTCGCCGCTTCAACTGTACGTCGATCTGGGCCCATGCGTTCCGCACTTCGTTCCGCAGCCGCACCAATCCGTTGTACACGCCGACGAGCCACAGCAGCAGGACGACCACTGCTGCCCCGACCACCAGCAATACGGTTGTCATCGTGCCCATTGTTATCCTTTCCCGGTTTGACCGGTCAGCCCGTGTCGCAGCAGATCCGCCAGGAACTCTGCGACCGCCGCCTCGTCTCCCTGCGTAAAGCTCTTCACGATCGTCACAAGCTCACCCGCATCCAGCCAGAGCCCATGTCCGCGTGGACACCGGTCCACCTCGACCGACGGCGCCTCGCCGACGGAAACGACACGCATCCGGCGTCGGCAGCGCGGGCAGCGTCGCTCGCCGCTTCGTCCGGAGCCGGCCCGCCGCAGGGCTTCCGCCAGCCGCCCGCGCTGGACCGCTGCCAGTTCGCCGATCAGTTCGAGCTCACCGGCGTCGAACCACGTCCCATGGCAGTCGAGGCAGTAGTCCAACTCGACGCCTTCGAACTCCACGACGATCAGAGGTTGGTGGCAGTCCGGACACATGCTCTCGGCTCTCGTCTCCGCTGGAACGGTATTCGTAGGATAGCGGCATAGATTGGGCGCGTCCTGTTCCCACACGCCGACCGATGCGCTGACCGCGCCGTTGGCGTCGAGGTCAGCGGGACCGGCGCTTGTGGGAAATCTGGGGGCGGGATATAGTGCAACGTGAGAAGCCTCCGGCGGCCTGCCTCCCGGTTCCGTCCCCTGGGGAGTGCCGGCCGCGGTCTCAAATGCCTCGGCAGCGGCCAGTTCGTTGCCAGGGAGTACGTTGCGATGCGAGCGAAGTCGGCGTGCCGTGTTTCAGTACAGTTGGGCGGTTTGTTGGCCGGCGTAATTGTAAGCGTCTCCTGCATAGCGGGTTGCGCTGGAAGCACGCGCGGCGGGGCATTCGAGTTCATCGGGACCCCGTTCGCCGCGGGCAGCGGGAGTTCCGTGTCCGGCCCGGCGACAACCGGGCGCACGGGCGGCGCGGTTTCCGGGGGCGTCCGGGCGGACGTCGACCCATGCCAAGAACCCCAGCCACGCAAGTACGTCCGCATCTCCATGCGCAACCTGTCGTCGGACTATATCCACTACTTCCTCATACTCGTTGCCTATGTTCGCAGCGACACGTACCCGGAAGGAGCTGTCTGCCCCAGCGACATTAATCTGTACCGTCAGTTCGGGTACACGGAGGTCCGCGCCGGTCAGAGCCGTGCGTACGGCAACTACTGCATCCGCGGGCCGGCTTTGGTCTATTTCCATCGCGGCGGCCAGTTCCGTGGCGCCGGCGCGCAGGGGCTCGGTTCCGCCATCGCGCCTGCCCAGGGCCGCAACGCGACCTACGACAGCTTCTTCGGTCCCGCCGGACAGCTCGTCCCCGTGCCCAACTGGATCATTTTCCACAACCCCGGCCAAGGAGATGGTGCGCGGTTGAAAGTGTCAGTCAGCGCACCGGAGCCGTGCAACGAAAGTGCGGCGGGCAACGCCTTCGCCGATCCGCCGTGCGCGCAGGACGCCTTCTACTATGTCGATGAATTCGACAGCCGGGTGGGCTCTCGAATGCTGGGATCGGGCTCCTACGTTCGCACCCCCGACGAGATTCAGGACACCGGCTGCACCTGCGGTCTCGGTACCGACCGCCCGTTCCAGGAGCTGGCCCCCTCTACCACGACGGCCGCCAGCGCGGAGTGCAACGAGTTCCTTCGCGGCGGGCGTATTGACTACGTGTTCGTCCGGGACGATACGGAGCCGCCGTTCCCGCAGCTCGTTTGGCGTGTGACCGACGCGGGTGGCGCGCGGGCCCACGACTTCGACCCGCGAGCCCGCGTGCCGTGATCGCCGCCGTCGTCCGCAGAGGTGGCAGCGAAGCTGCCACGGAGCACTTCGCCGGGGCGACAGGTGGCTGTTGCCATGACTTGCGGTTGGGGCGACACTAAGCGAGCCGTGCGTCGTCAGCGCGTAAGGATGTTCGTCGGCCGATGAGTGCAAAGCCAAAGGAAATCTCGGAATGCACCGTTCTGATCGCGGACGACAACCCGCAGATCCTTGAGCTGTTGGAAGCCTATCTAGAGCCGCTCGGCGTGCGCGTCGTACTGGCCGCCGACGGCGAGGCCACGCTGTCCGCCGTCGAACGCGATCCGCCCGACCTCATCCTGCTTGACATCATGATGCCGCGCCGCAGTGGGTTTGAGGTCTGTCGTATCCTCAAAGAGGACCGCCGCTACCGGGATATCCCGATTGTCATGGTGACGGCGTTGAACGAGGTCGGCGACATGGAACGGGCGCGCGAATGCGGCGCCGATGATTTCATCACCAAGCCCGTCAACAAGATCGAACTGCTGGCCCGCGTACAGAACCTGCTCAAGCTCCGCAATCTGAAGCAGACGCTCGAACGGCGTGGGAAGGCGCCACGCCGCGAGTGATTCCCACGATCCGCGGCTCCGCGCACGTACCCTGCGACGCCGGCGGAGTGGCCGACTCAATCGGCGGCATCCTCATATACAAACCGCACCGCGTCTTGCGGGACGCCCGCGCGGCACAGGGCCGCCCGGGCCGCGTGCACGTCCGTGCCCAGCGCCCGGACGGCGTGCACGATTTGCACATACCTGCTGTCCATTCGCCGCGCCAGCCGGATCAGGTCTGCGAGGTCGTCCGCCGTGCAGAGGCGGTCGTTCAACTCGAACACTCCCAAGGCAGTCAGAGCGGCGCGCAATTCTCTAGGCGCCGCCGGTCGCAGCAATAGCCCCACCCTTGTTTGCGTCGGGGGAATCGCATCGGTGTTGGCTTCTGCCCACAGTTCGGCCAACCGGCTGGAGTATCGTCGGGAGAAGCAGAGCAAACAGTCGGGAAAGTCGACCAGGGCGACGCCGACTCCGCTTCGACCGGACGCGAGCGAATTGTCTTCCAGCCGCACTGACCCCCCGAATACCCACGGGCGTGGAAAGGGCGTCCGACCGTACTCGACCTCACGCAGCCAGCCAGACGCGTCCGCGGATCGCACCTGGCCTTGGTCTTCCCACTCCACCGCGATGTCGACCAGATCGCCGGTCGGCGGCTCATACTTTTCCTTCGCCGCGTTCCAGACCGGCGGATGCCCGGGCGTCAGGCCGATCAACCCCAGCGCCTGGTACACATGCTCGGCAGCCGCGTCGATTCGCAGAATGCTTTCGTGTTCCTTGCCCGGAAAGCAGGCGAAGAACTCCAGCGCGCCCTGCCGCAGCACCACGTGCGATTCCACCCGGACCGTTCGGGTGGCCCAGTCGATCTTGACCCCCGGTTGGAACGGCCGTGCGGTCCCGGCGGGTTGGCTTCGACTTCCTGTTGCCGCCGAGAACGTCAGGCTTAGCGCGACGGCGACACTCGCTGCGCTCACAAAGCGAGTGCGTAACCGGATGCGTGGCTTCGCAAGCACAGCGCCGCGCGGATGCGTGATTTCAGCTTCCCAACCCCGTGAACGTCGGGAAGGCCTCTTCCTCGACTTCTTTCTGAATCAGGATCTTGGATTTGACCAGGATCAGCAGGGTACGCGTGTCCTTGACGGCTGCCTGGTTGGTGAACGCCCGCTTGAGCACGGGAATTTTGCTCAAGATGGGCACGCCGGCATCTACTTCGATTTCGCCCACCTGTTTGAGGCCGCCCAGGAGGACCGGTCCCCCCATCGNNGACCGAAACCGTGGTGTTGTAACGAATCTCGAACTGGCTGCGCAGCGACACCGACGTTCGCGGTCCCACGCCGCTCTGCACCTCGAAGCGGTCGAAGGTCGGCTCGCCCCGCTGGAAAATGTCGATGGACAGAGTGGAGTAACGGCGATCCGAGCTGATCACGCCCTGCACCCACATCCGGATGCCCGACAACGCGCCGAACACGACCGGCCGGACCAAGCCGAAGGCATCTCCCACAACCGGCTCCAGGCTGCCCACGTAGTCCCGGCTGGTTTCGATCCGAATCACAACCGCCTGTCCGTTCTGCATTACCGCCCGCGGCGCCTGCACGATGCTCGAACGCTTGTTGGCCTGCGTGGCGCGGATCAGGAAGTCCACCTGGAGGTTGTCCAGGTACGAGCCGCTGATATTCAGCGCCGGAGCAAACCCCGCCGACTGCGACAACGACCCGGGCACCCCCGTGTTCAGCTTCGTCGGGTCCGCCAGGCCGATCGAACCCTGCTGCGCGACGATCGGCGTCATGTCGGAAATGTGCGGGGGAATCCCGCCGCTCGCGGGGACGAAAGCGGCTTGGGCATACGGCTGCTGCGGCACAGAGACCTGCGGCGCGGAGAAGAGCTGTCCGAAGTTCGGCGGTACGGGGAACACGCCCGCCCGCGAGTACTGCCGGGGGATGAGCACCGGGGCGCCGGTAAACGGATCGGTCACATCGGCCGCCCGGTCGTACCCCGCGCTACCCGAGTTGAACACGAAGTCGATATCGACGCCGAACTGCTCCAGGAAGCTCTCGCTCACGTCCAGAACGCGAGCTTCCACGCTCAATTGCAACGCCTGCGTTTCGCGGAGTTTGCCGAGCAGATCAACCAGTTGTTCCTGGGCGCTGGACGTGTTGTAGACCAGGATTTGGCCGTTGAGGTCCTGGATCGTTCCGCCGCCCGGCCCGGCGCCCGACTCCATCCACGAATCGGGTGCCACGGTGTCGCGGATGATTTTCTTCAACTTCTCGATCTGCGGCTCTTCCGGCGGCGTCGAGCCACTAGTTACAGAGGTGGCCCCGCTGAAGTTCGACTGGCTGAACAGGCTCCCGCCCGTGCTCTGGCCGGTGGCGCGCACGTCCGATCCGACCACCGTGCGGTCCAGCTCCGGGGCAGGGGCGTTCGGCTGCACTGCCAGCAGGTCGCGGACGTCATACGCGACCACGAACTTGTCTTTGTCCAACTTGTCCTTGGTCGCGATGCGGATCAGCCCGTCCCGGGTCGTGAATCCCAGCCGCGTGTCCCCACCCACCTGGGACAGCACCTCATTCAGGACCACGCGGAACTTCACGTTAGACAGCTTGATGGTGACGGGCCTTTCCCGCGCCGGCGTCACCAGCGCCTCGTCCAGGTTGGCCCAGTCCACCGCGATGTTCGTCCCGGTCTGCTCCGCGAAAAAGTTGATCACCTGTTCGAAGGGCGCCTCACTGAAGCGCACTTCCGGTATGGGCTCCTCGAGCCGTCGGTGCAGTTCCTGGTCTGCGGCCGTTCGGCCCGACACCCCCCCGGTCATCGTCCGCCGGGCCGTCAGTTCCAGCCAGTTCTTCGGGTAGAGGACGTCGTAGTCCCACGGAATCAAGGCCTCGTCCGCGTTCAGCAGGGCCCGCCGACTTTCGGTCCCCAAGTCCCGCTTCCATTGAAGCTGTTCCGCGAGCGACTCGTAGTCCTCCGCCATCTCCAACTGATACCGCGCCTTGGTGTTGGCCGGGTCGATCCGCAGAATCTGCCGCAACGCCTCCGTCGCCTCCGAGAAGCGGCGCTCCTTGCGCAACTGCTCGGCCGAGCTGAAGAGCATGCGGATCGTCTCTTGCTTCTGTGCCTCGATCTGCTGCCGCCGCTCGGCGATCCGCCGCGCTATTTCTTCGCGCTCGGCACTGGCCTTTTTCGCCTCGTAGAGCTGCTGGGCTTCGTCCAGCTCCTTGCGCAGCCGGACCACCTCGTCCCGCGCCGCTTCGTAGCGGGAAACGGGCTCCGCGTATTGGCGGGCAGCCTCGATGGTTTGCAGCGCACTGTCGGCCAGCCGACGGGCCTCCACGTACTCGTTGGCCGCCATCAGCTCCCGAACGCGGGCCGCCAGCGCCTGCGCCTGCGCCACCGCGCGCTGCCACCGCAGCTCGTCCTGCATCCGCATCTGCTCGGTCGGTGTCAGCCGCCGGGGACCCTCTTGCTGCGCTGGCCGTGGCTCGGTTTCGGCGGGCGGCTCGCCGGTGGAAGAAGGCGTTGGCCCCTCGTGAATCGCGCTGGTCACCGCGGTTTCTTCCAGCGTGCCGGTCGGTCGGGCCGCCTCGGCCAACTTTTTCTTCTCCGCAATGCGCTCCCGCTGGGCCGTCGCCCGCGCGCGGACATCCGGCTGGGCGTACCGGTTCTCCAGTGACGCCTGATAAAGTGCGTCGGCCTCATCCCAGCGACCCGCCTCGTACGCTTGGTCCGCGTCGGCCAGCACCTGACGAGCTTTCTCGCTGCCTTGGATCGCTTCGGGGAGCAGCTTGAGCAGCTCATCAAGCCGCGTGCGCTCGCTCTCAGTCAGCGTTTCACGGTCGATCTTGAGCAGCGCCTCTTGGGCGGCGACGTACTCCTGAGCATCGAAGAGTTGGATTGCCGCGCGAAGCTCTTCGCTCTCGCCGAAGCTCGCCGGAACCAGCGCCAAGCCCACTACCAGTGCCACCCCGCTCCAGACTCGCACCGCTCGCATCCGGATCTCCTTGGAGCGCAGCACGGGGAACAGGTCCCCGTTGCCGGCCTGCGCGCTGTCGCGAGGTGTTCACGCTAACCTCGCACAGCCGTCCACACGCACCGGAATTACGCGCCACCGTACCGCGCGGACATCGATACTACCGCCCACGACGGACGCCCCATACGTCCGCTTCCGCGACCCGACCCGCGCGCCCGCGTGGACCGATCCGGTCGCCGCGCGAGGCCCCGGGACTCGGGTCGGCGGCAGTTTAGTCCCCCCACCCCGCTAATGCAACGGACTGCGCACCGCCCGCGCCGGAATCCTTGGACCTCCGATACAGGCTCCTCAACCGAAACAGCGCTCCCCAGGTTCGGTGCCTCGCCACCGCTTCCGCGGAAGCTAATGCCGTGCCCGGTCCCAGACAGCGCCGATCTGTCGTCCGTCACGGGTCTTAGCTTGCGGACTTGCCGTCCATATGATCAGAGTACGGAGGTCGGCTGAATTGCCTGACGCAGAACACATCGAGCTGGACATCCTTGGTATGCACTGCGCGGGTTGCGTCCGCAGCGTCGAGAACGCCCTGCACAACGTGCACGGTGTTACGGCGGCCAGCGTAAACCTCGCCACCGAGCGCGCTTCCGTGACCGTCACCCGCCCGGGCGCAACGGCCGAACTCCTGAATGCTGTGCGTGCTGCGGGCTACGAGGCCCGGCTGGCGCCATTGGTGCACGACCCCGCAAACGAGCAACGCCAGCGGGCCGACGAGCTGCGGCGCCGCCGGAACCGGCTCTTGGCGGCCGCGGCGTTGGGGGCCCCGATCATCGTCGCGCATGTGCTCGGGCAGCACCCGCACCACTTCGCGAGCTATCCCGTGTGGCAACTGGCGTTAGCGACCGCAGTGGTCGCCGTGGCCGCGGGACCGATGATGCGCGGGGCTGCTCAGGCGCTCTTCGCCCGACGGGCGAACATGGACTTGCTGGTGTCCCTCGGTGCCCTGACGGCGTTGGGTGCCAGCGTGGTCGGCCTTGTGACGCGCACACCGGAGCTGTTGCTGTCTGACGCGGCTACGCTGATCGTCCTCTTTGTCGGACTGGGCAAGTACCTGGAGCTGCGGGCGCGTGGTCGGGCGACGGCCGCGTTGTATGCCCTGCTGGACCGCATTCCGCGCACCGCTCTGCGGGTTGCTGGGGAGAGCATCGAGCCCGTCCCGGTGGACGACGTGCGGCCTGGCGATCGGTTGCGCGTGCCGGCCCACCAACTTGTCCCCGTGGACGGTGAGGTCGTCGCAGGCCACGCAACCGTGGACGAAGCCCTGCTCACCGGCGAGTCGATGCCGGTGGAACGTGAACCGGGGCAACGTGTGTTCGGCGGGACAACCGTCACCAGCGGCCTGTTGGAGATTCGAGCGACCGCGACCGGTCGCGACAGTGCCGCCGCCCGCCTGGCCCGGCTGGTGGAAGAAGCGCAGGCGACCAAGCCGCCCTGGCAACGACTGGCGGACCGCGCCGCAGCGGTGTTTGTTCCGGCCGTGCTCCTGCTGGCCTTGCTCACGTTTTGCCTGTGGAGGTGGGTGGTTGGCGCCGAGACCTTCTTTGCGCTCCAACGCATGATCGCAGTGCTCGTGGTGGCATGCCCGTGTGCCCTGGGACTGGCGATTCCGACTGCGGTTCTGGTCGGTACGGTCCGGGCTGCTGAGCGCGGCATCCTGGTCCGCGACGCCGGCGCTCTGGAGGCCGCGGGCCGCGTGCAGGTGGTGGTTCTCGACAAGACGGGGACGCTCACCCTCGGCCAGCCTGTGCTCACGCGCGTGATCCAACTCGACGCGCTGGACGAGGACCGACTCTTGGCCGAGGTGGCGGCGGTCGAGCAGCTCAGTCAACATCCATTGGCCCGCGCGCTCGTCCGGGCCGTGCGCGCCAGAGACATTGCTGTGCCGCCTGCGGACGAGCTGCACTCCGTTCCCGGCGCCGGTCTGCGCGGCCGCGTGCGGGACGTTGAGCTGGTTGTGGGGACGGAAAACTGGCTTCAAGTCAACGGCATTCCGACGGATGACGCGCGGCAGCAGGCTGAAACGCTCGCCCAAACCGGCTGCGCGGTTGTCTGGGTCGCCCGCGCCGGCCGACCAGCGGCGTTGCTGGCCTTCACGGATCCCCTGCACCCGGAAGCCGAAAGCGCGGTCGCTGCCCTGCGCCAACTGGGCGTTCAGGTGCGAATTCTCTCGGGTGATCGGCGGCCGGCCGTGGAGCGCGTCGCGCGGGAGCTGCACATCGACGCATTCGAAGCCGAACTGAGCCCGGAGCAGAAACTCGAGCGTTTGCGCGGACTCGTCCGGCAGGGACGTCTGGTGGCAATGGTGGGCGACGGGATCAACGACGCGCCGGCACTGGCAGCGGCCCACGTCGGTATCGCGCTGGGCACGGGCGCGGACGTCGCCCGGGAGGCGGCGGACATTTGTCTGGTCGGTTCATCGCCAAGCCGGATCGCGGACGCCATCCGGATTTCCCGTGCCAGCGCGCGGATCATGAAGCAGAATCTGTTCTGGGCGGTGGCTTACAACCTGGTGATGCTTCCGGTTGCCATGTGTACGGGTTTGCCACCCGCTTGGGCCACCGCCGCCATGATGCTCAGCTCTCTTACCGTGGTGGGCAACGCCCTGCGGCTGCGACGGGCGGCGTAGTCCGGGCGGTTCAAGCACGTTCGCGCGGCAGCCGTCCGTAGGTCTCGGTCAGGCTGCGCAGTCGGTGGGCCACGGCCGGTGTCAACTGCCCCGGCAACAGGCGCCACTGCCAGTTCCCATGCCGGGTGGCCGGCAGATTCATCCGGGCCTCGTTGCCCAGCCCGAGCAGGTCCTGCACCGGAATGATCGCCGTGTCGGCCGGCGAGGCCAGCGCCAGACGAATCAAATCCCAGTGAATGTCGCGCCCGGACGTTCCCAGGTACCGCAATGCCCGTTCGTACGGTGTCGGTTCCGAAGTGCCGTCCGTACCCCGTCGGCCCGCCGGGGCGCCGCGCGCGGCCCGGCGGGCGCGTACATGCTCACGCCGCAGCCGTGCGAACCAGCCAACGGTCGTCTCGTTGTCGTGCGTGCCCGTGTAGACGACACAGCGCCGCGGGAAGTTGTGCGGCTGGTGGTATTCCCCGCCGGCGTCGAACGCGAACTGGAGAATCCGCATCCCGGGAAAGCCGCAGCGGTCCCGCAGCGTCGCCGCCGCCGGCGTCAGTAGCCCGAGGTCCTCGGCAATGATCTCCAGTGGTCCCAGCTTGCGACGCAGTGTGGCAAACAGCTCCGCCCCGGGCACCCGAATCCACCGGCCGCGCTCCGCCGTCGACGCGCCACCCGGCACGGCCCAGGCCCGCACGAAGCCGAGGAAGTGATCGACCCGCACGGCGTCGAAAAGCTGGAATAGCCGCCGGAAACGCGCCACCCACCACGCAAACCCCGTCGCCCGGTGCGCGGCCCAGCGGTACTGCGGATGAGCCCAGAGCTGTCCCGTCCGGCTGAACAGGTCCGGCGGGACGCCGGAGACGGTGCGCGGCCGGCCGCGGCGGTCCAGATCGAACAGCTCCGGGTGCAGCCACACATCGCAACTCTCGTGAGCGACGAAGATCGGAATGTCGCCGATAAGCCCGACCCCCCGGCTGCGAGCATACCGGCGCAGCGTGTGCCACTGCTGAGCGAACACGAACTGGTTGAACAGAGTAAAGCCGAATTCTTCGACAAGACCCGCCGTGCGAAAGTGGTCGCCCCGTGGTCCCATGCGGAGCTGCCGCCACGTCGTCCATGGCCGATCATCGTGCGCACGTCGCAGCGCGCAGAACAGCGCATAGGGTGCCAGCCAGTCGGCGTTCGCGGCGATGAAGCGGCGCAGGTCCGCGCGTTCGAACCCGCCGGCGGCCGCGAAGCGCTGGAAGGCGCGCCGCAAGCGGTCGCGACGAAAGGCGATCGTACGCGGGTAGTCGACGCGGTCGACTGCGTGCGTGCTACGCCGTGCGACGGTGCGCGGTCGCGCGTCGTCATCGAAACGCAGTTCGGCCCGCGTCAGCAGGCCGGCTTCCGCCAGCGCCTCGAGACTGATCAGCAGCGGATTGCCGGCGAACGCCGAATAGCCGCTGTACGGTGCGCCATCCTCCGCCGTAGGTCCGATCGGCAGCATCTGCCACCACCGCTGACCGGCAGCAACCAGGAAGTCTATGAATCGGCGTGCCTCGCGGCCGAGGTCCCCACAGCCATGCGGGCCAGGCAGCGAAGTCGGGTGCAGCAATAACCCGGAAGCACGCTCGGTCAGACGAAACGACCCGGCCATGAAGCGGCAACATCGCCGACAAGAGCACGGGCTGCAAGCCCCGTCGTCATAAACCTGCCACCGGCGCCGCTCATCCGCTGTGCGCGGCGCTGGGGAGCGCTAAGGGCGGCTACTTCGGCGTGGCGGCATGAAGCACGACACCCGCGATGGCCGGGACGCGCACCCGCAGTCGGTGCTCTGCGGCTTCGATCACGCCGTCGAGATGGAACACGCCTTGCCAGCGGTTCGGAGCCGTCAGCGGAAGCGGGACCCAGATCTCGCGTTCCTGATCCGAGGCATTCACGACCGTCACGAGCTGCTCGTCGTCGTTCTGCCGCAGGAAAGCCCAAACGTCGTTCTCGTCGTCGGTCAGCAGGGTGCGGAAAGTCCCGGTCCGCAGAGCCGGGTGGGCGTTTCGCAAGGCGATGATCTCTCGGTAGTAGGCCAGGTGATCCCGCATTACGAAGTTCTCGTCCGGCTTCTCGTACGGCTCGAGGTCTTCCCAGAGCATGGGTTTACGGCAGGTGGGATCGTCGGCACCCCACATACCTGCTTCATCGCCGTACCAGATCATCGGTGCCCCGACGTACGTCATTTGGATCAGCGCGGCCAGGCGGGCCCGGGCGTATTCGCGGGGGCCCGGCTTGGCATTGTTGTAATTCGGGCCGTTGTCCTGCACGCGGTTGGCCTGGTCGTACTCGCGGTCCGGGTTCAGCGCCATCGACGCGACGCGATCGGTGTCGTGACTGTCCAGCAGGTTCTGGAGGACGAGCGTCGCTTCCAGCGGGTAAGCCAGTCGCAGCTCGCGCAGGCGACGATCGTACTCGCTGGGGGTGATCTTGAGCTTGCGGTTGAACAGCCATGCTACGGTTGGACGGGCAAATTCGTAGTTCATGACCGCGTCGAAGTGCCGGCCGTCCAGCCACGCATCGGCCCGCTGCCAGATCTCGCCCGTGATGAAGGCATCGGGTTTCGTTTCCTTGACCACCTGCCGCCATTCGACCCAGAACGGGGCCGGAATCTCGTTGGGCACGTCCAGTCGCCAGCCGTCGATCCCGTCTTCCGGCCGGCCGTCTGGAGCCAGCCACCGTCGCGTTACGTTGAAGATGTACTGCTTGACCTGGTCGCTGGCGAACCCGGTCTTGCTTTTCTTGAAAACCGGCAGCGCGTCGTGCCCGAACCAGCCCTCGTATCGGAATGGTTCCCACGACGTCACGTGGAACCAGTCCGCGTAACGCGACTTGCGACCATTCTTCTTCACATCCTGAAACGCCGGATGGGCTGTGCCCACATGATTGAACACCCCGTCGAGGATCACGCGGAAGCCCTGGGCGTGCGCGACCTTCAGGAACCGCAGAAACCGGCGGTCTGTCTCCGTCCACTTCCACGTCGACGGGTCCGTGTGGTCCTCCGTGGCGGCGATCGCCTCGTAATCGCCCAGCGTTCCAAAGTGGTCGTCGACGTGCAGGTACGTCTCCGCGTTGTACTTGTGATTGCTCTCGGCTTTGAAAATCGGCAACAGATACAGGGCATTGACGCCCAGTTCCTTGAGGTACGGCAGCTTTTGTTCCAGCCCCTCGATGTCGCCCCCGTACTGCCGGTCGAACACGTACCAGCGGTAGAACGTCTGGCCTTGGCGTTCCTTCTCACGCTCCAGGGGCGTAGGGGTGAACCAGTCCGCCGTCCAAGGCGTGACCGGCTGTCGGTCGTTCGCCGGATCGCCGTTGCGGAAACGATCGACCATGATCTGGTACCAGATCGCGTGCTTAGCCCATTCGGGCGTTCGGAAGATGCTTTCCGCGGACACGGGCACTCCGTAAACCGCCGGACCGCTGACGCGCAGCGTGCCGTCGGTCAGAAGAAACGTGTACTGATGCGCGGGCGCGTTTTTCGCTTCGGCCGGCAGCACCGCCTGACATTCCCAGAGCGTGAACACCGGGCCGGCTTCAACGGGTACCAGCTCCCGGGTCGCGCCGCCGCACACTGCGACCTCCACGCGCTCCACGTCGTGCGACAGCGTCCGCAGCCGCAGCAGCACGGTCTGCGGGCCGGTACGTTGAAAGAAAAGCGGCAGCTCGGGTCGGTGCTCGACCCCCAGGGCTTCGATTTGCCCGTCGCCGATCTGCGCGGGACTTGTTTTCAGGTGCGCCATCCGGCCCAGGCGGAGCACGGAGTTCCGCCCCCCGTGGTTGTCATCCTCGCTCTCGGAATTCTCCGGATCAGCACGCCAATCGTTCCCGTTGCAGACGAACTTGTAGCGGTGAACGCCGGTTTCGAGGACCACGGTCACGGACCAGGCGGCGTCCGGCCCGGGACCCTGCATGGGTGTGGCGCCGGGATCCCACCCGTTGAACGTCCCGGCCAGGGCGACGCGTTCCACGCTGGGGCCAGCAACGTGCCGGAAGGTGCAACGCCAGCGTCCCGGCCCGGCCTCCTCCGCGTGTACCGACGCGGGCAACGGACCCGCCTCGTCGCACCCCGGTTTCAGACGCGGGGCCGGCGGCCACTCCGTCGACGCACCGCAGAGCACCGCCAGCAGGCCCAACGCTGCCGCCACGTACGTTTCTCGTCGACCGATTGCCCCCCGGCGCACGTTTGTCTGCTTGCTCATCGGCATGGCGACGCATTCTAATGTCGCAGCCGAGGCACGAAAGAGTGCCGCCGCTTTTTCGGCGGTCTGCGCGGGCCTCGCGGGATCCGGCACGAATGTGGCGCACCCTTGGCTACCGGCTGGCGTGGGCGACCCGCTGGGCACTGGCCGTACTGGCACTGGCGATCCTGGGGTGGGCGAGCGTCCGCGTCGTCACCCGCCCCTGGCGGCTGGCGGCGCAGCGCGGCGGAAAGGTAGAGCTGCGCATCATGCACTGGGCGGGGGGCGGCGGCCAGAAGGAAGATCAGATCGTCGCAGACCTCATCGCCGCCTTCGAAGCACGCCACCCGCACATCAGGGTCACACGAATCAACCCCGGCGACGCGGCCTCCTTTTTCACCAAACTCCAGACGATGATGGCGGCCGGCGACCCCCCGGACGTCTTCTACATGGGCTGGGAGCGCCTGCCGAGTTTTGCCAGTCAGGAGCTGCTCCTGCCGATCGAGCCGCTGATCGCAGCGGATGAGGCGGCCGGCCGCGAGACGCTGCACCCGGAGGACTTTTTCGCGGCGACCTTGGACTGCTTCCGTTTCGACGGCGTGCGGACCGGGCGCGGCACGCTGTACGGCATTCCCAAAGACTTCACGACGATCGGCTTCTACTACAACAAGACCCTCTTCAACCGCGCGGGCGTGCCGTATCCCGCGGATGACTGGACGTGGGACGATTTCATCGCGGCAGCCCGGCGTCTGGCCCAGCTCGAAGGGGTCACGGGCGCAGAGTTCGTGACGTGGCCGGCGATGATCCGGTCGTACCTGGCGACCGAAGGTCTCGACGCGTTTTCGCCCGACTTCCGCGAGTCATGGCTGCGACGTCCGGACGTATACGCCGCCCTTGACCGCTTGCGCTCCTGGCGGTTCGACGAGCGTGGCACGCTGACCAGCGGCAAGAGTCAGGTCGCGCAGGGCGAAAGCGTGTTTCTGACGGGCAAGGTCGGCATGGCCGGGCCGTTCGGCCGGTGGGTTGTGCCCACGTACCGCACGATCACCGACTTCGACTGGGACTTCGCTCCGCTGCCCCGCGGTCGCGTACGCGCGAACACCGTTTTCACGGTCGCGTGGTCGATTGCCAGGAAGACAGCGCACCCACAGGAGGCCTGGGAACTCGTCAAGTTCCTGTGCGGGCCGGAGGGACAGGCGCGGGCCGCAGAACTGGGACTGGCGATCCCGACGCTGCGCTCGGTCGCCTACAGCCCGGCGTTCCTTCAGCCCGATCAGAAACCGGATCGCGATGATCTTTACCTCAAACAGGCGGAGTACGCGCGGGTTCTTGGTTGGCCGGCCGACCCGAAGTTCGAGGCCCGCATGGGAACCCGTCTCGAGGCCGCCCTGCGCACAGGCGCGACGACGCTGGACGAGGCCATCCACCAGCTCGAAGCCGATTGGGAGGCCGCTCGCAATACGCCACTGGCGCGGACCGACTTCCCGCCCATGCCATGGAAACGGGTCACGACCTGGATCCTGACCCCCACGACGGCAGCGGCCGCGCTCGGATTGCTTTTCTGGTGGCGACGCCGACCCCGCACGCTGGCGTTCCGCGAAGAGTTGGCCGGCTACGCCCTCGTCAGCCCGTGGGTCGTCGGCTTTCTCGCGTTCCTGGCGTTCCCTGTTGTCGTTTCGTTCTTGCTCTCCTGTACCAAATGGACTGGCGTTTCCCGGCTGGACTTCGCCCAGTGGGTCGGCCTGGCCAACTACCGCGAACTGCTTTTCTTCGACCCGCGCTTTCGCAGCACGCTGCGCGTCACTGCCTACTACGCTGCTCTGGCCGTTCCCCTCGGCCAGCTCCTGGCGCTGCTGGCCGCGCTGCTGCTCAACCACGAGCTGCGGCTGGCGGGCTTCTACCGCAGCGCCTGGTATCTGCCCAGTGTGCTCGGCGGGGTGGGGGTTGCCATCCTGTGGCGGTGGGTCTTCGACGGCGATCATGGCTTGCTGAACACCTACCTGCTCGGGCCGCTGCTCAAGCCCCTCGGACTGTCGCCGCCGCAGTGGTTCGACAAGGATGCGCGCTGGTTCGGCCCGCCGGCTTATGCCATCATGAGTTTGTGGGGCGTCGGCGGGCCGATGGTGATTTATCTGGCGGGACTGAAGGGCATTCCCCGCGAACTGTACGAAGCAGCCAGCATCGACGGCGCCTCCCTGTGGCGGCGCTTCCGCTCCGTCACCCTGCCCATGCTCAGCCCGATCATCTTTTTCAACGTCATCATGGCCCTGATCGCCTCGTTCCAGGTGTTCACGCAGGCGTTCGTGATGACGGGCGGCGGGCCCGGCGACGATACCCGCTTCTACGTGCTCTATCTGTACAACCAGGCGTTCGACTTCCACGAGATGGGTTATGCGTCGGCCCTCGCCTGGCTCTTGCTCCTCATCATCCTGGCTCTGACGCTGCTCGTCATGCGCGGCAGCCGACGGTTCGTGTACTACGAGGCCCTCCGATGAGCCGTGCGTCCGTTTTCCACCTGCGGCACGTCGCCGTGTACGTGCTCCTTACGCTGGGCGCTGCGGTCCTGCTGTTCCCCCTGTGGTGGATGTTCGTCGTGAGCCTGGCCGAACCCGGGGCCGCCGCCCGTGCCGCCGTCAGCAGCGAAGGCTTCCGGCTGCTGCCGGTGCGACCGCAGTGGCAGAACTACCCGGATGCACTGCGGCAGATCGGAACGCGGCCGGAAGAAGGCTTCAAAGACGCCCTGGCGAACACGGTTGTCATCACCGCGCTGTGCGTGGTGGGCCAGGTGCTGTCGTGCAGCCTTGTGGGCTACGCCTTCGCCCGGCTCCGCTTCCGCGGCCGCGACACCCTGTTCATTCTCATGTTGGCGACCATGATGCTGCCCTTCCAGGTCATCATGATCCCGCTGTTCATCCTCTTCCGCTGGCTCGGATGGATCGACACGCTGCTGCCGCTGGTCGTCCCCACCTTCTTCGGCAACGCGTTCTACATCTTCATGTTCCGCCAGTTCTTCGCCCAGATCCCCGAAGCCCTGGTTGAAGCCGCCCGCCTCGACGGCTGTGGCCACGTGCGAACCTGGTGGACCATCATGCTTCCGCTGTGCCGGCCCGTCCTGGTGCTCACGGCCGTCTTCACCTTCATGTTCGCCTGGAACGACTTTCTCGGCCCCCTCATCTACCTGCAAAGCGAGGAGCAATACACGCTGGCCATCGCGCTCAACTCGTTCCGGAATCAGTACGGCGGCGTGAACCAGGTCCACCTGCTGATGGCGGCCAGCCTGGTAACGATGCTGCCCTGCGTGGTCGTGTTCTTCGTGGCTCAGAAGCAACTGGTCGGCGGCCTGTCACTAGGCGCCGTCAAGGGCTGAGCGAGTGATCCTGCCCCCGCGCTGCGCAAGAATTCCGCCCGTCACTCGACCTCCAACGACAGCAGGTAGGTTTCCAGCGCGTTGCGCTTCTGCTGTTCCTGCTCGCGGGCGGCTTTGATTTCCGTGGCCAGTTGGCCGATCTGCGTTTCGAAGTCGTCGAACAGCTTCAACTGCCGCTGATACGGGTCGGACCCCTTGTCCAGCGTCTTGAGATTCTCGCGGACTCGGCCCTGATCGCGGATCGCGGCCTCGCGCTCCTGCTCCAGCTCCGCGCGGTGTCGGGTGGCCTGATCGACCTCGGTCCGCAGCGCGACGACCTTTTCCAGGGCCTCCTTGACGCGCGGAGAAATCACGCGTGCGCTCAGGTAGAACCGGATGCCGTCCAGCCCGGTCTCCCGCAGCGCCACCGATTGATCGGCCGTCTTTTCCAGCACGATCTTCTGTGTTTTCGTCTTATTGCCTTCGACCGTTACCTTGAACCGCAGCAGGTTCTGCGTCCGCTCGTACGGTTCCGCCGGCTCGCGCAGCGTCCAATCCTCCGTGAACGGCTGCTCGAGGATCACCGCCCGGGCCTTGTCGTCCTTGTTCTTGATGTCGTACTCGCGTGTGTCCACGTACTTGTGCCGGTGCCACAGCGTCCCCTTGGCGATCCGCAGGCTCACAATCTCATCCACCTGCGGCTGCTGTCGGATCAGCACCTCGGTAGACAGGTCCAGCGCGTAGGCCAGTAACCGTTTCTCGTCCGGCTTCATGTCGGGCAGCTTCGCGTCGCCGGCGTAGGTGCCCTCGTCGAACACCGTGACGGGGCCCTGCATCAAGTGCAGCTTCGTCGTGTTTTTCAACTCGATCCCGTTCAGCGGGTGTCGCGGGTGGGTCTGCGGGTTGAAAATGCTGACCTTGGCGGCGGCCACTTCCTGATTGACGATCGGCAACATCGCGGAATGCTGCCGGGAAATCGACACCCGTACGCCGATCGGGTAGGCGAACAGTTCGCCCACTTCAACCGCTTGCGCCATCGCTTCCACGCCACGGCCGGCCAGCGCCGGTGCGGGCGCCTCGGGCGACAGGGCTGCCTGCACCGCGGCGCCCGGTACACGGGCACGCGCCACGGCTTTCTCTGCCCGCTTCAGTTCATCCCTCGCTATCTCTTCCGGCGCGACCTGCTCTTCCAGGGCGAACCCGCCCTCGTAGGCGGGCGGGCGCAGCGACGCATACAGCTCGAGCTCTTCCAGCGGCCGCGAAATATACAGCGGCGTGTAAAGGTCCATGCGGAACGAAATCGGGCGCCCGGACACGAGCGTTAGCTGAATATCCCGCCAGTCCCGCTCCGTCGCGTTCTCAACGATCGCCCAGCCCTGGAGGAAGGGGGCTTTTTCCTCCGCGAGCACAAGTCGGTAACTGGTTTTCCAGACGGGGGTCTCCAACAGGTACGCTACCCGCACCTTACGCTGACCCTGACCCTCGAAATTCAGCGTGACACTCTTCTTATCTACGTCGTGAGCGGTGGCGAGCACGGCCAATGCCTGCCGCAACTCGTCGTTCACCTTTGGGTTGACCAGCCGGGTGCCCTGAATCCGGGTCAGCTCGAGCTGTTGGAGGCCGTTGTCGGTCAGCAGCGTCAGTCGCTCGATTTCCTGAAGCGTTTTGTCGTTCGGATCGAGAATCCGGGCCTTCTCGACTCCCACAATGGTTCCCGCACAAGCGATCGGCCCGCTGATCTCCACGCGCTCGCCGCGAAGCTGGTCGAGGAGTTGGGCCAACGTGGGCTTGCCCGTGAGATCGACCCCAAAGCTCCGCAGCGTTTTTTCGATCGGATCGTGTGATGCGTAGCCGATGACTCCGATCCGTCCGCCGCCGAAGTCCTCAACGACCATTGACTTGAGGATGTCATTGATCTGCTCGGTGCGAAACTGGAGCTCCGCGGCCGCGTTGCCGGTCACCTCGGCTTCGCACTCGAAGTACCCGACGCCGCTGGAGAACAACGTTACGCGGGACACGTCGAGATTCACCATCGTTCGATCTCCGCCAAACCCGGCGCTGGACGCCAGCAGCGGCATCGCGACCGAAAACAGGTAGCCTCGCATGACAGACCTCCTGCTACGGGATGGGTTTCCCGTTCGGCTGAAGGGAAGGATACCGCGCTTCGCGCCGCGCGGACAGCGCGGTTTTTCGACGTGCGGCGGCTAAGACGGCGTCCGGCCGGGACGCATGACGGGTCGGTGGTCCGCGCGCCGCCGAGAGAACGTACGTTGTTTCGCGGTGTGACTCCCCGCGGACGTCGGCCTCAGACCTCCTGCTGTTCTGCGGCTCCCACGGGCTGCACCTGAGCGGCCAGGTCGTTCAGCAGGTCGCGCCAGGTCTCGCACAGTGTCGGCAGCTCATAGCGCACCAGGTCCGCCAAGAGCACCAGATCGTGCGCCTCCAGCGCCTGGCGAACTTCCACCAGCTTCTCGATCACCTGCTCGAACCAGTGCTGTACCGGTTGGTCGGCGTGCTGGTACGTGACCAGGTTATTGCCGAGCAGCCCCCCACATTGCCCGAGCACGCGGTGGCACGTCTGCCACAAGCCGATGCATTCCCCGATGTCGCGCAGTGCGGAGGCCGATTCGCCCCCGGTCAGCCGGCGGGCCAGGTCCCCGCACCGGCGTCGGGCCTGACCGAACTCCAGCGCCAGCCCGCGCAACGCGTCCGCGACCAGCTCCCGCGCTTCGCTCGTGTGCAGATCCACCTGCGCGTCTGCGGCTACCGGCTGGTGCAGCGCTTCTTGGAGCTCTGCATCCGCCAGGGATCGGCCGTTGATCGCCACCGAGACGATCAGACGGTCTGGACAAGTGGCCCGGATCCGATCCAGCAGCGTTTGCAGAGAACAATCGGGCTCGACAGCCATCTCCACGCGCCGGTCGTCAAGCGTGACAATCATAAGCGGCCTCCGAACTTCCTATCGGCCACGCGCGCGTGCGTCTGCCGCCCGGCGAGCGCTTCACGAAGAGACCCCGCACCGCTTCGGCGTCGGCCTTTTCGCCGTCCGGACCACGGAAATCGAGACCCGCGCGGGCGCGCCGATTTACGTGCGACGCGCACCGCTCGCGCAATTGTTGCCGTCCGATCGCCGGCCGATATGATCCCCACGATGCCCCAGCCAGGTCCCCGTTGGCTGCAAAACTGGCGTGCGCGACACCAGCACCCCGTGTCGCGCGTCCTGCATTACATTGGAATCCCGCTTACCATCGCGGCGGTCGTCCTCGCGCTTGTCCAGCTCGCCGCGTGGCGCTGGGACCTGTGGTGGCGACCGGTGCTGCTGCTCGCTTTTGGCTACCTGCTCCAATTCATCGGCCACCGCGTGGAGGGCAACGACGTTGGCGAGGTCATTCTGATCAAGAAGCTGCTTGGTCGCCCCTACTGCGCCGTCTCGCCGCGCTACGCACCGACGGAACAGGAGGGGCGAAAGTGAGTCGCCGCCGGATTGTCCGGCCCCCGGTTCCCCGGCCGACGCGCGGTACGCGGCCGAGGGCCGTCGGGCGCGCGGGGCATTCGACGCGCGTACCGCGCCTCGCCGGCCGCTTCAGGCTGAAATCGGCAGCCCCTTGTCCCCCGGGGTGGTCATGGCTCGCGCGTCTAGAGCGGCGTCCAATTCTGCGTCGGAGACGATTCCCTTTTCGCACACGAGCTGCCGAATCGTTTTTCCCGTTGCGGCCGCTTCCTTTGCGATCTGTGCGGCGGCGTCGTAACCGATCCGCGGCACCAGGCTTGTGACCAGTGCCAGGGACTGTTCGATCAATTCCGCGCAGCGCTGCCGGTTGGCCTCCAGTCCCGCCAGGCACCGGTCGACGAACACGTGACAGGCATTCGTCAGCAGCCGGACGGACTCCAGAACGTTGTAAGCCAAAACGGGCATGCCCGTGTGCAGGTCGAGATTGCCGAGCAGGCCCGCTGCACAGGTCACCGCCGCATCATTGCCCACCACTTGCGCGCACACCTGGAGGACGGCCTCGCAGATCACAGGGTTCACCTTGCCGGGCATGATGGAGCTGCCGGGCTGAGTGGCGGGCAGGATCAGCTCGCCCAGTCCGCACCGCGGTCCGCTGCCCAGCCAGCGGATGTCGTTGGCGATCTTGGTGAGCGCGACCGCCACGGTACGCAGCGCGCCCGAAGTGCCCACCACCGCGTCTTTCGCATGCTGGGCCGCGAAGTGGTTGACCGCTTCGCGGAATGGCTCCCCGGTCTCGGCCCGCAACACCTCGCAGACATACGTGGCGAATTGGGGGTGCGCGTTGAGCCCGGTCCCGACCGCGGTCCCGCCGATCGGTAACTCGCACAGCGCGGGCAGACACTGCCCGAGCCATTGCTGAACATATTCCATCTGGGCGGCGTAGCCGCTGAACTCCTGTCCCAAACGGATCGGCGTCGCGTCCATCAGGTGCGTGCGTCCGATCTTGACCACGGGGTCGAACGCCTGCGCCTTGACGACCAGCNCTTCCTGCACGCGCGCCAGCGCCGGCAACAGGTCGTGCCGCAGCCCGTCGACCAACGCCACGTGCAGCGCCGTGGGCATCACATCGTTCGACGACTGGCCGCGGTTCACGTGATCGTTCGGGTGGATCGGGCCAACGGCCGGCACGCTCTGGCCCAGTCTTGCCTGTTCCGCGGCAATCTGCGCGGCCCGGTTGGCGAGCACCTCGTTGGCGTTCATGTTGGTGCTCGTGCCCGAACCCGTCTGGAAGATGTCCAGCACAAAATGATCGTCCAGCCGGCCTTCGATCAGCTCACGGGCGGCCGCCTGGATCACCGCGGCCCGCGCCGCGTCGAGCGTCCCGAGCCGCTCGTTGGCCACCGCCGCCGCATACTTGACCAGCCCCAGCGCCCGCAGGAAGCGTCGTCCGAAGCGGTATCCGCTGATGGGAAAGTTGAGGATGGCCCGTTGGGTTGAGGCGCCCCACAACGCATGTTGGGGAACCTCGATTTCGCCCATGGAATCCCGCTCGATCCGTACCTGCGACATGGTTTGCTCCGCGCTCCGGTTCTACCGGCCCGTCCCTGCGTGAGTGTAGCCGTCGGTGCCGGCCCGGCAAGAAACGAACTGACGCCGACCGAGGTCGGCGGCGGGCTTCTGTCGGTGATCCGGTCGGCGGCGTTTGATGGCACGCCTCGCGCGGGATCGCGCGGGCGCGGGTCAACCCCACACGACCAGCCCTTGGTCATAGCGGTCCGCGAGGTCTTCGTGGCAGGGGACCACGCGGATCGAGAAGCCCGCCCGGCCGCTGGTCTGGCACGGGATTGCCCCCTCGAACCAGTGCTCGCCGTTACCCTCGGCCCGCTGGAACTGGAGTCGGACCGCCCGGCCGTTCGTGATCTGCCCGGTGGGATCCAGCGGTCCATAGTACGCCTCGACCGCCACGTCATCGGCCGGGATCGGTCCCAGATGAACGCGCGCCCGCAGCGGCAGCGTATCCCCGACCTTCAGCACGCTTTGCACGTCCGCCTGTACTTCGGCGACGCGTACCTCGTGCCAATTCCGGCGCAGCCGATCCTTCCACCCGGCCAGGCTGCGGGCCAGCGCGAAGTTGTCGGCCGTCACCTTCTCCGCCCGGCGGATGGCGGGCAGGTACATCTTCGTCACATACTCCCGGAGCATCCGATTGGTGTTGAAATACGGGCAGATCGTGCGCATGGACTCTTTGATGCGTGCGACCCACCGCCGCGGAATGTCATCCGGTCCGCGCTCGTAGAACAGTGGAATAATCTCGCGTTCCAGCAGGTTGTAGAGCGACTCGGACTCGACCCGGTCTTGGTACGCCAAGTCTTCGTACACGCGCCCGTCACCAATGGCCCAGCCGTTCTCCCCGTTGTAGGCCTCCGGCCACCAGCCGTCGAGGCACGAGAGATTGAGGCCGCCGTTGGCCGGCACCTTCATCCCGCTGGTCCCGCTGGCTTCCTGGAGTCGCAAAGGGTTGTTCAGCCACACGTCCACCCCTTGGACCAGGACGCGCGCCAGCGAGATGTCGTAATTCTCGAGAAACACGCAGCGCTGCCGGAATTCCGGATTCGCACACACGGCCGCGACCTGCTTGATCAGCTCCTTGCCCGCCCCGTCATTCGGGTGTGCCTTGCCGGCAAAAATGAACTGCACCGGGCGCTGCTTGTTCAGAATGATCGCTCGGAACCGCTCAAGGTTCCGGAACAATAGCGTTGCCCGCTTGTACGGCGCAAACCGCCGCGCAAACCCGATCGTCAACGCCTCCGGATCCAGAACCTCTTCTGCGGCCTTGATCTCGGCCGGTGGAGCACCGCGCCCGCGTAACTGGTCCCGCAGGCGACGCCGTACGGCGGCAATCATCCATTCGCGCCGCCGAACGTGGACGCGCCACAGCTCCGCATCCGGGATCTCATTGATCCGTTTCCAGATCGGGTCGTCTTCCGTGGCTTCGGGCCAGCCGGGCGCCAGGTACTGGTCGAAGAGGTCCGCCATGGTGGGGCTCATCCAGGTGCGGATGTGCACGCCGTTGGTAATATGCGTGATGGGCACTTCCTCGCGAGGAATACCGGGCCAGTACCCCTGCCACATTTCGCGGGCCACCTGGCCGTGCAGTCGGCTGACGCCATTGCTGCGGTAAGCGAGTCGCAGCGCCAGCAGGGGCATCGTGAAGGGCTCCTCGATGCGTTGGGGGTTCTCGCGGCCCAGGGCCATCAACTCCGGCATGCTGATGCCCATTTCCTGTGCCATCCAGCCCAAGTGCTGCTCGACCAGCCGCGGCTCGAAGCGATCGATGCCGGCCGGCACGGGGGTGTGCGTGGTGAAGATGTTCCCGCCCGCCGTCGCCTCGCGCGCTTCGCGATAGCTCAGCCCATACGTGGCCATCGCATCGCGAATCCGCTCCAGCGCCAGAAACGCCGCGTGACCCTCGTTCATATGGCAGACCGTCGGCTGAATGCCCACGGCCCGCAGCGCCCGCAGCCCGCCGATGCCCAACAGCATCTCCTGCCGGATGCGCATCGTGCTGTCGCCGCCGTACAGCCGCGAGGTGATGAAGCGCAGCTCGGGCGGATTCTCCGGCACGTCGGCGTCGAGCAGGTACAGCCGGACGCGGCCGACCTGCACGAGCCACACGCCGGCCCACAGCGTGGTGGTTCCAAGCGGGACAGCAATGCGCAGCGGCCTGCCGCCGGCAGCTTGTCCGGGCTGGGTGGTTCCGTCTTCCATGACTGGGCTGGCGCACCACTGGTGGACGTCGTAGACGGGGTAGCTCTCGAGCTGCCAGCCGTCTTCCGTCAACTGTTGGGTGAAGTACCCTTGGCGGTACACAAGACCCACGCCGACCAGCGGTATCCCCAGGTCCGAGGCCGACTTCAGATGATCGCCGGCCAGCACTCCCAGGCCCCCGGAGTAGATCGGCATGCTCTCGTGCAGCCCGAACTCCGCCGAGAAGTACGCGATGGTCTTGCCCTTCTCGGTCGGGTACGTTTCTTCGAACCACGTGCGGCTGTTGAGGTAGACATAGAAGCTGTCCATCACGCGGCAGAGCTGCGCGATGTAGGCGTCGTCCCGGGCGGCCTGCTCGAGCCGTTCCTGCGGGATCTGCCACAGCAGGGCGACCGGGTTATGTCCCGTCCGACGCCACAGATCGACGTCCAGCCGGCGAAAGAGATCCGTGGCGGCGGGGTTCCAGGTCCACCACAGGTTGTACGCCAACTGGCGCAGCGGCTCGAGCATCTCCGGCAAAGAAGGGATGACCGTAAATGGACGTACGTGGTTCATCGCGTTCTCATTTCCGTAAGGTCGTATCGGCTTCGCGTCGGGTCGCGCCCGTCAAAGTCCCGCGCCGTTTTCGGCCCAGCGCCATTCGCGTCGTGGAACATCTCGCGCCGCGCGGTATCACCCGATCCCGAGAGCACGTGCGGCGCTCCGACAGCGCGTCCGGGACCCGCTCCCGGAAATCCGCGCTCGGATACTAATATCGACGTACCGGGCGACGTGAAAAGACGCCCGCCCGCCCACGGCTACAGGCTCGGCCATACCCTACACGCCGGCAGCCGCCCGCACTTCCTCGATCAGCCGGCGTGCGACCGACTCGCTCCGTGCCTCGGCAATGATCCGCACGATCGGCTCCGTGTTCGACGCCCGCAGATGCACCCAGCCCTCCGGAAAGTCGATTCGCACGCCGTCCGCGGTATTCGGACTCCGGTCCGCATACGCTCGCGTGACCGCTTCCACCGCCGCGCTGATCTGCTCCCGGGACGCCTCGTACTTCTCTTTCACGGCTACATAGGCCGGAAACGACCCGATCAACTCGCTGATTCTCTGACCCGTCTGGGCCATGAGTTGCAGCACCAGACTCATCGCCGACAGACTGTCCCGTACATAGCACACCCGCGGATCAATCACCCCGCCGTTTCCCTCTCCGCCGATTATGCAGCCTTCGGCGATCATGCGGCGAGCGACGTGTGCTTCGCCGACGGGCGTGCGGAACACGCGGACGCCATGGGCGGCGGCGATGTCATCGATCATGCGTGACGTGCTCAAGTTGGCCGCAACCGGTCCCGGGCGACGTCCGAGCACGAATTTCACCGCCAGTGCCAGCGTGTATTCCTCGCCAATGTACTCGCCACGCTCGTCTACGATCGCGAGCCGGTCCGCATCCGGGTCCTGCGCGAAGCCCACCGCTGCTTGGTGCTCCCGCACGGCCCGGCACAAATCTTCGAGATTCTCGCGCACCGGCTCCGGCGTGTGCGCAAATTGCCCGGTGGGTTCGCCGTTCAGGACGATGGGCTCGCAGCCCATCGCTCGGAGGAAGGCCGGGGCATGCTGACAGCCGGCTCCGTTGATGCAGTCGAGGACGACCTTCATGCCGCGAAGCGGCCTCAGATCGACCTCGCACGCTGCCAGAACGGCTTCGAGGTGACGCCGCCCCGCGTCACAGTCCTGGACCGGTTCGGAAAACCCGTGCTCTACCAGCCGGTAGCGTCCTTCGCGCCGAATTGCCGCGATTTCCGCCGCCCGTTGCGGGTCCGGGGCCAGCCCGCGGTTGTCCAGGAACTTGAGCCCGTTCCACGCTTGCGGATTGTGGCTGGCCGTAATCGACATTCCGGCGTCGTATCCCCCGGTTTGAATCGCATGTCCGATGGTGGGCGTCATTGCCACCCCGAGCTTCGTCACCCGACACCCTGTGGCCAAGAGGCCGGCGGCGGCCGCAGCCTCGAGCATCGCTCCGCTGGGCCGGGTGTCCCGGGCAAGTACCACCCGCCCCCCGTTCAACAGGGTGCCGTATGCCTGGGCAAATTCCAGCGCGACCGTCGGCGTGAGGCTTTGACCGACGATACCCCGCACGCCGGACACTCCCACCATCAACGTTGCCATATTCACCAACCTCCGCCGGGCGGCCGGGTCTTCGTGGTTGGCAACGCCGCGGCGACGCGTGACACGCCGTACCTGCAATCGTCCGCGGCGTCCCGTCGTGCGTTGTGAGGCGGTGCACGACCGGCTAGACTGTCGCACATGCCGGGCTTCTCCGGCCGGAAGACTGGTAAGTATGCCGCCGGTTGCGGGACCTGCAACGGGGTCGGGAGTGCGAGCAAATGAATCTTCGTAATCTCGTTCTTTGCGGCGGCCTCGCGCTCGTAGCCGCGCAGGGTCTGAACTGCGGCACGGGCATCACGATTGAACTGCCGGACGGCGGCCAGATTATCATCCCCGGAGCGACGGTCGTCGTGGTCGAGGTTTTCAACGACACGGGCTTTGAAGTCGAGCCGCGCATCTACTTTGACGAAGATGCGAACTGGTTTGCCAGCCTGTTCCCCAGCGAAGAGCTGGCCACGGGTACGCTGGCACCGGGTGACCTGGTGCGCTTCAACTTCGCTTGCGACCGACTGGGCCTCATCGTGAGCCGCCTGGCCGGACAGTTCCTGCCCGGGGATGACGTGCCGATCGGGCAGGCCGCTTCGACGCGCGTGCTCCGCCGCGATCGCGACTACGACTGCGGCGACACCATCGGGTTCCACTTCGTCGGTAGCGGGGCGAGCTTCGGCGTCGTCGTCTCCGTCAACGACCGCGTGGTGGACTGATCGACATCGATCGGACCGCTGCCCGTTCAACGACGGCGCGATTGCCCCGCCGCCTGATTCCGTGGTCGGTCATACGCAGAGGGGAACGCTGCAACGTGGCCGGACGAACTGTGGAGACCTTGTGCACGCGTGTGTTTCGCGTGCGGCGAGTCGCGCGGGGCAATGGTTCGCTCGCCGTCCCGATTTCTTAGTGGACGTTCCGTTGCCCGTGTTGGGGATGCGTCAGCACGCCGCATAATTCGCGTTAGGGTCGTCGGCGAGGGCACGGCCAGCAATCGCGGAACGTTATCAGACGGCGGGTCGGCGCAATCGCGCGGAATCCCCTTGCCAGCGCTTTGGGGGGCGGAATAGAATTCGCACAACGGAGGCCCAGGTGACCGGCCCACGAGCCGGGCGGTCACCCGCAACTCGGGAAAAGAAGTATTACGCACCGGCCGCGTACAAATGCAGGACGCTGATCGTTCCCTCGGGACGGTCATCGCGGCATGTCTGGAGGGTGAAGGCCGTGCGAAGCGCTCGTGCCAGCGATGTCCTTGTGGACCTGTGTACTCAGCGCGACTACCTCACCAGTGGCGGTGCTCGCCCCGTCCTCAACGTTGAGCAGGTCCGGGGCAACCTCAAGAAACTCATGGCTCTCGCACGCTGGATGAAGTGGCCGCTGATTTCCTGCATGGACGCCCGCCGGCCGCTCGACGCGATCGGTCTGCGGGACTGCCCATGCGTGATCGGGACAGCCGGCTGGCAGAAAATGCCGTGCACGCTCATGCCCAGTCGCACGTGCGTCGAATCCGACAATTGTCTGTGCGTCTCGCTGAACATCCTCCAGCAGGCGCAGCAAGTCATTCTCTTCAAGCACCACCGTGACCCCTTCACCAATCCCAAGCTCGACCGCCTGCTGACCGAACTCCCCGGACGCCGCTTCATGGTTTTTGGCGTGGCGCTGGAAGAATCGGTCCGGCTCACGGTCCTCGGCCTGATGTTGCGTGAGCGACGGGTGGCGCTCGTCTACGACGCGTGCGGCTTCTGGAACATGGACGAAGGCCAGATGACGCTGCGCCAGCTCGAGGCCAAGGGCTGCGAGCTGATCGCGGCCCAGCAGCTCGTCGAGTCGGCCCTCGCGCTGCGCGGCCCGCGGCGCCTCGCCGGCCTCCGTCACCGCCGGTCCGTTGCCTGACCCCCGGTTGCACCGCGGCATCTTGGGCACCGCACGGCGCCGCCGTATCATCGTTGCCATGCCGGTGCCGGTGGTGGCAATTGTCGGACGTCCCAATGTGGGCAAGAGTTCTCTGCTGAACGCGCTGGCGCGGGAGCGGATCGCCATCGTGGATCCCCGCGCCGGCATCACGCGGGATCGCGTGTCGGCGATCGTCGCCCACCGCGAGCGCTATCTCGAATTCGTGGACACGGGCGGGGTCGGACTGGTGGACGCGGACCACCTCGAAGCCCACGTCGAGCAGCAGATCCGCGTGGCGATCGAACGCGCGGATGCGATCGTCTTTGTCGTGGATGTAGAGGCAGGCCTGACCCCCCTGGATCGTCTGGTCGCTGACCGCCTCCGGCCCACGGGCAAGCCGGTCGTGCTCGTGGCCAATAAGGTCGATGATCCGCGGCACGAGGCGGACACCGCCGCGTTCCACCGGCTGGGTTTCGGCGACCCGCTGCCGGTATCTGCGCTGCATGCGCGTGGGCGGGCCGAACTGCTGGAGCGGATCCTGGCGGTCCTGCCGGCCGCCCCGACGGAGCCGCCCGCCGAGCCCATCATGAAGCTCGCCATCGTGGGCAAGCGCAACGCGGGCAAGAGCACGCTGGTCAACGCCCTGGCCGGCGAGGAACGGATGATCGTAAGCGAAATCCCGGGCACGACCCGCGACGCGGTTGACGTCCGCTTCGAACGGGACGGGCAGGTCTTTGTCGCGATCGACACGGCGGGGGTGCGCAAGAAAGCGCGCATGACGGACATCGACTTCTACTCGTACACGCGGGCCCTGCGATCCATCCAGCGGGCGGACGTAGTCCTGCTGCTGATCGATGCCGAGGTTCCCGTCGCCGAGGCGGATCTGAAGTTGGCTGCGGCCATCTTGGAGGAGTACAAGCCGGTCGTCGTTACGATTACCAAGTGGGACCTGGCGGCGGAGCGCGCCACGCCCGAGCAGTATCAGACATATCTGACTCAGGCCGCACCGGCCCTGCGCTACGCGCCGGTCATTTGTATCAGTGCCCGGACGGGGCTTAACGTGGATGAGGCGATTCGAACAGCGTTGCGGCTTCACGCCCAGGCGCGGACGCGCGTTCCGACCGCGGACCTTAACGCCGCGCTCCGAGCCATCCTAACGCAGCGGACGCCGAGCGCCCGGCGTGGAACCCGGCCGGTAAAGATCTACTACGCGACGCAGATCGCGACCGCCCCTCCCACACTGGTCTTTTTTTGCAACGAACCGGATCTGATCGGGGAGAACTACCGCCGCTACCTGGAGAACCGTCTGCACGAGCATTTGCCTTTCCGGGAGGTGCCGCTGCGCCTCTGGTTCCGCCGCCACCGCCCGCGCGCGGTAGAATGACCCAGGACACGGAACAAGGACCCGCCCATGCCCATTGAATTCCACTGCGAGCATTGCGGAAAGCTGGTCCGGACGGCCGAAGAGAATGCCGGACGTCAGGGCCGGTGCCCGTACTGCAAGAACTCCGTGTACATCCCCACGCCCAGCGAAGACCTCGAACCGCTCAAGCTGGCCCCGCTCGACCCGGAGGAGGAGCGGCGTCAACGGCGTCTGGAAGAGGAAGCCCGGGCGCTGGCGCGTCGCTTGCGGGCGGAGAAGGAGACGCTGCCGCCGGAAACGCCGCGCGCGCCGGCCCCTGAGCCCAGCGGCGAAATCCGCTTTCAGGTCGACATGGAGTCGCTGGTCATCGAATATGTCCGCGCCATGTACGAGGGGCGGCTGGCGGAGGCGCAGGAATATGCCGCGGACATCCGTCGCGACATGGCGCGGGCCCAGGAGGTCATTCAGCGCCTCACCATGGACGATATCCGGCCGCTGAAGATTGCGAAAATCCCGCGCCCCGTGCTGATCGGCTTCTTGCGGCAGCTACGGGAGTAGGGCTGAACGCCCCGGGTCCGGCCGGCCTCCGATGTCGTCTCATCTCCTCGGCCAGATCGCCTCACTCCTGGCCGCCCTCACCTGGGCGTTTGCTCTCGTACTGTTCAAACGCAGTGGCGAACACGTCGCACCTTTGCCCCTCAACCTCTTCAAGAACGCGGTGGCGCTGCTGCTCTTCGGGCTGACACTGGCACTGGCGTCGCTGGCAGGCGTCGACGGGCTGTCGGCCCTGCGGGAACAGTCGCGCAGCGACCTGTGCCTGCTCTTGCTAAGCGGACTGATCGGTATCGCCCTGGCCGACACGCTGCTGTTCTATTCACTCAACCTGATCGGCGTTGGACTGATGGCCATCGTGGACTGCTGCTACAGCCCGTTGGCTGTCCTGCTGGCGTGGCTCCTGCTCGGCGAGCGTCTCTTGCCTCCGCATTACATCGGAGCAGCCCTGATCGTCGCGGCCGTCTTCAGCGCGACGCAGCATGACCTGCCTCGACACCGGACCCGTGCCCAGATCGTGATCGGTACGCTGCTTGCCGTGCTGGCCATCGCGCTGATGGTCGTCGGCATTGTGATCGTCAAGCCCGTCCTCGAGAGCATGTCCGTGCTGTGGGCCACGCTCGTCCGCCTCATCGGCGGAATGTTGTTTCTCGTGTTGTTCGCCTGTCTGGGACGTGGCTGGCAGGGCCACTGGCGCATCTTCCGGCCTGCCCGGAGCTGGCGCTATGCACTGCCCGGCGCCATTCTCGGCACTTATATCTGTCTGTTCCTGTGGATTGCCGGGTTCAAGTACACATACGCCTCCATCGCTGCCGTGCTGAGTCAGACTTCCGTCGTCTTTCAGGCGCTTCTGGCGGCCCTGCTCCTGAAGGAGGACTTCGGACCGCGCAAGATCGTCGCGCTGACGCTCGCCGTGATCGGCGTCGCCATCGTGACCCTCAGCGATTACTTGGTGGCGGCCTTTCGCACATATTTGTGACCGCAACGCAGGCCAGCCTGCCGCGGCGGACTACCAGCTCGTCCCGTGCCATCCGAGCAGCAGCAGGTTGTACGCCGCATGGGCCCCGGTGGAGATGCCCAGTCCGCGCCGAAAGTACAGGACCGCCAGATACATCCCGGCTACGGCTCGGAACCAGAACGCCCCCCAGCGGAAGGGCTCCGCGCCCAACGGTGCGAAATGGCAGCCGGAGAAGATCAGGGCCGCGATGGCTGCCGCCGTCCAGCGTCCGGGTGCTCCCCGCACTTCGAGCAGCTCTCCGAGCAGCCACGTCAGCCCGCTGATCAACAGCAGTCGAAATACAAGTTCCTCATAGACCCCGGCCCCCAACCCATTCACCAGCCGGACCGGCAATTCGGCCAGCCCCGCTTCAACCCGCGGCGGGAACAAGGCGCTGACGATAACCAGCGGCAGCGCGAGCAACAGACTTTCGAGCCCCATCAGTGCCACGACCCGAATGGGGACCTGCCAGCGGTCCCGGCGCATTCGATGCCATACCAGCAGCGACGCAACCAGCGCCAGGGCCGGCAGCCAGAAGCCCTGAAAGCCGAACCACGCGAGCACCTCCCGAATGCTGCGCGGAATCAGCAGCTCGCGCGCTCCGACCCGTCCACCGGCCACCCACAGAGCCCCCAGCTCGTAGAGGGCCGCCAGCGGCAGCACGAAGGCCATGCAAACTGCGGGTCGCCGTGTCTGATGTCGATACCGCTGCCAGGCGCGCCAGCGGCTCGCAACCAGTCGAAACCGCAGCCGACCGAGCAGATTGGTCATGGCGGGCATTATGCGAATGTCCTGCGCAGTCGCCCAGACAGCCGTGCGTTGACAACCGAACGAAAGTTATGAAGTGGCGCGCGGATGCCGCGCGCCGGCTTCATGGCGTAGATCCGCGGCTGGCCGCGTGTCGCCGCGTGGGGCGCTCCGGAGCATCGGCCAGCCGCCGCACCAGCACCGCCAGCACCGCCGACGATTGCACCGTTCCGCGCCGGTCGACGGTGTCGTAGACGTCGCCGGCCGTGTGATAGTGCTTGACGCCCGGCCCCAGTTCCCCCGCCAGACTCAGCGCGCAGACGCCGGCGCGCATGAACGGCGCGTGGTCGCTGCTTTCCCAGGACCATTGCGCGATCCCGGGGTCGAGCTCGTAGCCGCGCAGGTCCGCGCGCACCGTCTGAAGAAACGGCTCGATCTCTGGGTGACCGAATACGCCGAATTTCCGCGGCGCGCCCGGCATGTCAACATTGACCACGGCGACGATTCGATCCAGCTCCGACTCGTGCTGACGCACGTAGGCTTCGCTGCCTTCCAGCAGCAATTCCTCTGCCATAAACCACACGAACCGCACCGTGCGGCGTGGTCGCCAACCGATCGCGGCCAGCGCCCGGGCCGTTTCCAGCACGACCGCCGCGCCGCTGCCGTTGTCCATGGCGCCTTCGGCCAGGTGCCAACTGTCCAGGTGCGCACAAAGAATGACGATTTCGCGCGCCGGGGGCCCCATGCCCGGCAGCTCGGCCACGACGTTGCCCGGCCGACAGTCCCACACCTCGGTGTCCAGCTCGATCTTCAGTTGGATGGGCCGCTTCGCGTCCGGCGGCGCGTCCAGCTCCGCCTCATAAGGCAGGACCACGGCCGGTTCGGGACGCGGGGCCAGATGACCATTGCCGATGATCGGCGGGCGATCCGGCGGGCTGAGGAACACGATGCCGGCGGCGCCCAGGTCACATGCGTTCTGAATCGCGTCGCGCCGTTGATGCCGGTCGTCGCGTACCAGCGCGAACCGACCGTGCAGTTCGGGACCGACGGCGGCAAACTCTGCCGGGGTGCCGGCACCGACGTCCAACACCTCCGCCGTCACACCGCCGGGGGGCGTCGGCAACGTACGGGCCAGCGCAGTGACCCCGTCGATCACGCACGGCGGATCCGCCAGCACCGTGACACGCGCTCCACGCACCGTCCAGCATGACATGTCGAAACGTTCGACGCGGACGTTGTGCAGGCCATACACGCGGGCCTTGTCGGCGACGAACTGCGTGGCGCGCTCCGCGTTTTCCGTGCCCGTCAGCCGGCCGCCGGGCATGGCCAGTGCCCGCAAGTTCTCGGCGAACTCGGAGTGCATCATGACTTCGCCGATCGCCAGTCGATCCAGGATGTTGCCACGCGGGTGCCAACAGCCGGCTGTCGCTGCCAGCCATAGCACGCCGAGCAGCGCGGGGCCGGTGCGCACGATCGCACGTCTGCCGGCGTGCCTGTTTTTACACACGGAACAGTGCTCCCAGCCGTTTGCCCAGCGCCAGCGAGGCACCGAGGATCGTTAACGTCAGAATGATCATACCCCAGACACCCAGGGCCGAGGCCATTTGCAAGCCCGCGTTGGGATTGTCCGCCAGATCGTAGATCGCCTTGGTCATCGGGTAGGTGTTGCGATCGAAGGCGAGGATCAAACTGTCTGAGACCTCGAGCATGGAGCGGCTGAACACCAGCAGCCCGCCGGCGATGAAGTTCGCTGCCAACAGCGGCACGGTTACGCTGCGCATCGTGCGTAGCGGCCCGGCTCCCAGGTTGATCGCCGCCTCTTCGAGCGCCACCGATGTCTGTTCCAGCCCCGCGGCACACGAGCGCACCTGGAACGGCAGCCGCCGTACCGCGTACGCCAGTACCAGCAGAGCGGTCGGATCGGACTTGAGGGGGTTCAGAAACGCCAGCGGCGAATCGCCCTGCGTCATGACGAAGTATCCGAACGCCATGACGAGGCCCGGCACGGCCAGCGGCAGCATCGCCAGGCTGTCCAGCATGCCGGTCAGCCACGAGCGACGTCGGACTACGAGATAAGCGATTGCGAACCCGAGCACCAGATCGACGACGGTCGCGATCACGGAGTACTTGAAACTGTTCAACACGCTGATCGCGGCCAGCCCGCGTCCCGGTTCGCCCCAGGCCATCAAGTCGTGAAGCAGTTGCGCGTGAAACCGCAGCGTGAGCTTGTCGGGGGCCAGTTCGATGATGCCCGTAGCCGTGATGCTGCCCAGTACGACCGCCACGTGCGGCAGCACCGCCACGAGGAACATGAGGGCGAACGGTAGCGTGATGAGCAGGGTTCCCGCGCGCCCCAGCCGCACCGGCTGTGCCGCGACCGTTGCCTTGGCCATCATTCCGGCGGCCGGACGACCGAGCACGAGCTTGCCCAGCAGGTACAACAGGGTGCTGGCCGCCAGTAGCACGACCACCAGGGCGTACGCCTCCCGCGACGGGTTCGTGGTCTGCAAGTCATCGAAGATCTGCACCGCCGTCACGTCGCGGAACCCGACCATCAGCGGGGTTCCCAGCTCGGTGAACGCCCAGATGAACACGATGGTCGCGCCCGCGAAGATGCCCGGTCGCAGCAGGGGCAGCGTGATCCGCCGGAACCGGCGCCAGGCACCGGCACCCAGGTTGCGGGCGGCTTCATCGAGCGCCGGGTCGATGTTGGCCAGCGCCGCCTGCACGTTGAGGAACGTGATCGGATAGAGGTACAGCGCCTCCAGCACCACGCACGACCAGAAGGGATAGCGCAGCCAGTCGATCGGCTGACTCGGATCCAGCCAGCCGAGCTGCCCGAGCCAGAGGTTCAACCCGCCGTTCCGCGACAGCAGCCCGCGGATGCCGATCGCGCCGACGAACGGCGGCAGGATCATCGGCACCTGAATGGCCGCCAGCCACCAGCGCCGACCGGCAAAATCGTAGTTCTCCGCCAGAACTGCCAGCGGGATGGAGATTACCAGGCACAGCAGTGTCGTGAACCCGGCCAGCAGTACACTGTTGATCAGCCCGTTGCGACAGTGCACTTCTGACAGCCGACCGAAGATGGCGCCCAGCGAATCCTGCCGTAGTGCCTCGCCAATGTCGTGCCCCAGGTCGGCCAAGTCCTGTCGAAAGTCCAGGTAGATATCGTGGAACCACACCAGCGAGAAGCGCCCGCTGTCCTCGAACCCGGGCCGGACCACAGCCACGATCGGCCACAACAGCGCTGCCGCCAGGATCAGCAGCAGTCCGCCTGCCACCAGCTCGCTGGTCCACGTCCGGTTCACGATTCAGGGTCCCTCGCACATCGCGCGGCGGACAATATACGGGCGGCCGGCACCGCCCTGCCAACCTGCGCCGCACGAGGCCGTGGGTCGATGTTTGCCGGTGGCCGGGACTCACGCGCGCTCTACCAGGCGGTCGATCAGGAAGTCAGTCTGCTCGAGCGCGGGGCGCGTGAACTCGCCGAAGTACCGCCGGACCTGCTCGAACACAGCTCGGAACGCTGCCCGGTCCTGGCGAGCCGCGATGTCCCGCAGCTCCTGGACCGACCGCGCAAAGGTCTCGGTCACAACACTCGTCTGCGGGTTGCCCATCTGGATGGCGGCGTACAAATCCGCGGACTGTGCAAAGTGTCGGGCGGTCAAGAGCAGCTCCATCAGGTAGATCGGCGAGACGAAACGCAGCGTCTCTTCCAGCGGCATGCCCAGCGACGACAACGTATGTCCTAGGACTTCCGTCGCAAAGTGCGTCAGCACCTGTACGATTGCCATCACACGGTCGTGCTGCTCGGGCGTCGTTTCGACCAGTTGCAGCCCGCGCGCCGCGAACATGGCCCGCACCCAGCGCAGCCACTCCTCCCCGCGGCCCGGCGTGAGCACGACCCGCTGCCCCTGAAGCGAATGCACCGTCGGGCCGAACAGCGGATGCGTGCCCACGACACTGGCGCTTGACGCCGCCAACATGGCCCGCATCGGCTCCGTCTTGACCGACGTCACATCCATCAGCAGTGCCTCCGGTCGTACCCGCGGCCCCAGTTGCTCAATGACCTGCACCGTGACGTCGATCGGCACACTGATCACCACCACGTCCGCCACCGCGGCGGCTTCGTCCGGCGAGAGCGGCGTCTCCAGATCGGCGACCAGGACGGCGTGTCCCAGGTCGCCGAACAACTGCGCTATGCAGCGGCCCATCGCGCCATGCCCACCGATGACCGCGACGGTGCGCGGCTCGACCTCTGGCGGAACTTCGGCGCGCAGGGCCGCCTGCCGGTCGCGGCTGGCCCACAGGATCAGTCGCCACAACCCCTCGAGCAGTTCCGGGTTCAGGCCGAGCCGCCGGCCACGTTCCCGTCGATCGGTCAGGATCTCGCGCTCGCGGGCCAGATCGCGAATGGGCAGCCGGTGCTCGCGCTTGTGAATCGCGATGTCGGCGACGAGGCTGTTACGCCGTGCCAGAAGCTGGAGGATTTCGTGGTCGATGGCGTCGATCATCGCCCGCAGCACGGGCAGCGGACGCACCCCGGAATTCGCCGGTTTTTCGTCAGACGTGGCCATGCGCGGCACCGTAGTGGCGCCCTCCACGACCGTCAACACGTCGAATTGGCCGCCCGCTGCGGGCGAGGTACGATGACCCTCGGGCCCGGGGCCCAAGAGGATCAGCAATGGGCGAACTGACCTGTCGGACGGCGGGCGAGTCACACGGTCGCGCGGTGCTTGCCCTGGTTGAAGGCCTGCCGGCGGGGCTGCCGGTCGATCGGGAGCTCATCGACCGCGAGCTGCGCCGGCGGCAGGGCGGCTACGGACGGGGAGCGCGCATGAAGATGGAAAAGGACGCGGTTGCCATCCTCAGTGGCGTCCGGGCCGGCGTGACCCTCGGCTCCCCGGTCGTCCTGGAGATCGTCAACCGCGACTTTCGCATCGACGAGGCGCCGGAGATTCATCGGCCGCGACCGGGACATGCCGACTTCGCCGGTAGCCTCAAATGGCTCACGACCGATTGCCGCAACGTCCTGGAGCGTGCTTCGGCTCGCGAAACTGCCGCCCGCGTCGCCGCCGGAGCCTTGGCAAAGTGCCTGCTCAGCGAATTCGGTATCACATGCGTCGGGTTCGTGTGCGAGATCGGCGGCGTGCGGGCCACGGTGCCGGCGGAGGCCACACCCGACGAGTTGATCGCCGCCCGCGACACAAACCCCGTTTACACCCCCGACCCCGCCGCGGCCGACGCCATGACGGCCGCGATTCGACAGGCCAAGGTGGACCGCGACACGCTCGGCGGCGTAGTCGAGGTGCGCGTTTTCGGCGTGCCCCCGGGGCTGGGGACGTGCGCATGTTGGCAGGACAAGCTCGACGGCCGACTTATGCAGGCCGTGGGCTCGATCCAGGCGTTCAAAGGCGTCGAGATCGGGCTGGGCTTCGAAGCCGCCCGTCGACCGGGTAGCCAGGTACACGACGCCCTGTACTTCGACCCTGCCCAGCGCGACACGCCGAACTTCGGTTTCGTGCGGCGTACGAACCGCGCGGGCGGACTGGAAGGCGGGATGACCAACGGCCAAGTTATCGTCGTGCGCGGCGCGATGAAGCCGATCGCAACGCTGCTCCAGGGGATGGATAGCGTCAATCTTCGCACGTTGCAGCCCGAGCGCAGCGACTACGAGCGCAGCGACGTCTGCGCCGTGCCCGCCGCCAGCGTGGTGGCCGAAAACGTCGTCGCCTTCGAAATCGCGCGAGCGTGGCTGGCCAAGTTCGACGGCGACACATTGCGCGAAGTGCGGGCGGCCTGGGAATTCTGGGCCGAAGCTGTCCGGCGCTTGGCGGAAGGATAAAAAATCAGGCGGGCGCTGGGTATTTGCGCCCGCCCGCTTCCTTCCTGTCCTCCGAACATCTGTGGGGATGACGCGGGTTGCCGCGTTTCGTCTCCTTTACGACCTCTAGCGACGACGCAGCGTCCACAAACCGGCTGCCAGCAGCAACAGGCCGGCAGGCTCCGGAATAAGCGTGCCGTACACCAGGATGTTGTCCACCCGGTTGGTCCCGGCCGTGTTGCTGGGAGTGACCTGGCTCGTCAGGCGGAAGTACACCACCGGCTGGTTCTCCGCCGCCGCGGGGATGGCGAACGGGCCAAACGTGGACTCGGGCTTGGGTGGCGGAATCGAGCTCCAAGTCACGGCATTGACGGTGTAATCGTCGATGACGACGTAGAAGTTGATGCCATCGAGGCTGTACTCGAGGTCAAACGTCCCCGGTCCCGTGCTGCTGCGCGTCTGGTCCCAGCCGAACAGGATGCTCTCGTACCCGAGCGTGCTGGTCTGGAACTGGTAATAGTCACCGGCGCTCCATGTGTTCGAGCTGAACGACTTGCCGGATCCGTTGCCGACCGGTGCGCTCCACGTTGTGGACGCACTCGCGTGACGCCCGTAGGCGTTGCCGCCGAAGATTTCACCGACGCCGTCGGACGCGATCGGTCCGTAGGTTGTCCCCGTCGTGCCGCTGGGGATATTCAGAGCTTCGAACGACCACCCGGCCAGCAGGTCGGCCAAGGCGGGCGCGGCCAGGAGACCCAGACAAGCGATACCCAGAGCGATAGCACTTCTTCTCATCTTTTCTCCTCCTTCATCGAGTTTCTGAGTTGTCCACCTGGGTGGCAGCGAAGGGGGGTCGTTTCGGAAGCTGTCCGTCTCCGATCCGACAGGGCTTCGACTCCACCTCCTGTCCTCTCCCGACAATATATCGCGGCTTTGCTGGGTGCCAAGCCAGTTTCGCGCTAAATGAACGTTAAGAACGGCTGCGACCTGTCCCGAACGGGTCTTATCGTAAGGTCAGGGGCGTGAGCACGTTGCGACAGAACCGATCGCCGACCCGCACTTACGCGCGTCCCCCGCGGCCGCGAGCGGCAAGGCGAAAGCGGGTTTCTACCGAAGCCTGACACCAGGCCCGGCGCACCCGAACTCCGCACGCGAGCGTGGAGCAGCTCGACGGGCACCATCGCCGGGTCACCTCCGAGCGGCTTCGGCGGCTCGGATGGTCACATTCTCGGCAGAGATGTCGCGCGCTCGCGTTTTGCATGGTCCGCCGTGCTTAACGGCGTGTACACGCGGTCGCACGTGTGGTGCCAGTGCCCGCTGTTATGCTCGGTTGGGGCTCGCCGTTGGACAATTCTTTGACACGCCCCGCCCCGCACGTCAGAATACTCAGCGGCACGGAGGTCCGCAGCGCCCGACTGGCATCCGCTGTTGTCCGGAGGACACGCAGCCATGGCGACCTGGCAACTCCTCGCGTGGATCACGGATCCATGGACGTTCATCATCGTTGGGATAGTGGCAGTGCTGCTGTTCGGTAAGCGCCTGCCGGAGGTCGGCCGTTCTCTGGGGCGGGGGATCGCGGAGTTCAAGCGCGGGCTGCGGGACGTGCAGGACGAGCTGAACAAGGAGCCGCCGCCCGAAGAGCCGCCCTCACGCCGGCTTCGTGAGCCGCCGGCGGGTGAGCCCCCCGCAGGCTACCTGCGGACGGACGACGCGCGGGCTCGAGAGCGCCCGGCGGCTGCTCCGGACACGGCGCCGAGGGCGGACGTCATGCCTCCGCCGCAGCAGGCACCGCCTGTTTCGGACGTACCGCCGATCGGGTGGTCTGCCGACGAAGATCAGAAACCAAGCTGAGCGAACCCGCCTGCTCCACGTCTTTGGTCCCGTTCGCGGGTACGGAATGCGTCCGAGCGCCGCTTGTAAATTCGCGGCCGTTACCGGTGTGCTTGAGCGGGGGCACGCGGACGCTTCTAGTCTGCTTGCGACGCCGGCCGGAATCGTGTCACGACGGATTGCGCGTCCTGCGACGCGCGTACTCAGGTCACCTGCGCCTGACGACGGAGTGGCGGTGGATTGCGGCGTCGGCGTCCGGGCCGACAAAGGGGTCAGGCGCCGGCCAGGCCGAGCAGCCAGCTCAGGATTTCCGGCGCGTTCTGCACGCCGAAGGGGAAGATCGAATCATCCAGCGCGGCCGTCCCGAACCACTGCGGCGACAGGATTCGCTCGTTGTAGCAGGTCGTATCCATCAGCTCGTTGCAGTCCGCCGTGTGCACGAGCCCGAGCAGGTGCCCGACTTCGTGCGCGACGGTGTTCCCGAGCGCTTGGGCAATCTGTTCCAGCGTCGGTCGGAAGCGGAAGGCGCCCGCGAAGCCTTCGGTGAACACGATCGCGCTATCCGCGGGATCGGCGTTGAAGGTATCGATCTGCTCGGCGATCGCAAACGCGGTGGCATCCCGACTGCCGAAATATACGGTCGAATGGGGCTCATCCGGCGGCGGGCCATCGTCCGAGCTCAGCACCCTAAGTTGGTACTGTGCGTACCGCTCCCGCACAATTTCCTGCACGCGCCGCTTCAACGTCGCCGTCTGGTCCGCCGGCAGGCCCACCTGCGTGGCGCTGAACGGCGGGAGTTGGAACACGCCGACGTTCGGGATCGTGATATCGCTGCCCCCGCGCCAGTCCAAGTAGACGATCTGCGTCCGCGGGAGGAAGGCACCGGCTTGTCGCTGCACCTGCACCGTTACCACGTATTCGCCGGTGGTTCGTGTGCCCGGGTAAGCGATGATGCCCAAGAAATACGTGTCCTCCATTGGTACAAGGATGTCGATCCGTGGATTCAGATCGCTGCTGTCCGGCGAGCGGTCGTCGTTGTAAGCGACGATCTCGTTCTGGCTGTCGAAGAGGGCGGCCACCGGGTCGAGGTTTCCCGCCACCCGCTGCACATCGACCGTCAGATGATCGCCGGCAAACAGCAGACCGAGCTCAAACCAGGCCACTTGGTCCGTGCCGCTGATCGTTCCGCGGTATTGTCGAACATCGTTCCCGTCGGCTAGGCGCAGCGCCGTCAGGGGGTTATCAGTCGGCTTGCTGGCGGTCCCCGACGACGAACTGGCGTTGGGGTCCGATGGCGACGGAAACAGGGGAACACAGCCCGTCGACACGAGCCACAGCACGCAGAGCAGGCCCGGAACAACTCGCACTATTGCAGGGCGGACTTTGCCCGCGCCGCCACCGGCCTCTAAATGTCGTGCGAGAGAAAACATCGATGCAGGTGCTCCTGCGGCAGCCTCAGCCGTGCGCCTCCACGTACGCTATTGACTACCCGTCTGGATCGAGGCAGTTCCCGCACCGGCAGCGCAGCTCTTCGCGGACCATGGCCCGCAGCTCCAGCTTCCGGCGAAGCACCGCCGGATGCAAGGGCTTGGCTGCGCTGGCGGCCTTTGCAGCGGCTCGACCGACCGCGTCGATCAGGCGTGCGGGCGAGTTCTCATAGCCGACGGGGAAGACGGTCGGTTCGAGCGGCCCGATGGTGAAGCTCTGGTCGCCCGCCAAGTCCCACGCCGACCCGGTCGTGTCCATCAGATCCACCGCCTTCTGCGTGTGGAACAGCCCGAGCAGGTGCCCCAGTTCGTGGCTGGCGGTGTTGCCGATCATCTGTCCCATTTCTTCGACCGTCAGCCCCATCCCTTCGTAGTCCGCGAAGGATTCAACATACACGATCGCCGTCTGGCCCAGGTCGGCGTTGTACTGATCCACGCTGTCCGCCAGGCCCAGCAGCCGATCGTCATAGCCACCAAACTGGATGGTCGCATACGGACCGGCGGGCGGTGGGTCCTCGTCTGACGATATCAGTACAACATTATACGGCGCGTAGTCCTCCCGCATGGTCGCGACGATTGCCGCTCGTAGTGCGGCGGTCTGTCCGGCGTAGCGCGTGCCTGCCATCGCCGCGTCGAAGGCAGGGAAAGACACCGGTGCGCGACTGTGAACGCGCACGTTCGTGCCGCCCGCGAAATTCAAGTATACGACTTGGGGACGCGCGGCAGGGATTGCCGCGGCTCCCAGCCCGATTTCCAGACGGAAGTCGCCTCCCACCGTGCCGTTGGCCGGCGTCACTCCGACATACATCGCGGACGTCGCGGCGCGCAGGACGTGCGTCAGCGTATTGCGCGGCGAGATGAGTTCGCGTCTGAGCAGTTCATAGCGCTCATCGAACAGCACGACGACGAACGTTGGCCCGAGGGCGCTCGCTACACGGATTACCACTTCCTGGCCCGCCTCCCCGGGGCCGATGTCGAAAAGACGATAGTCGCCGCGCTGCGTGACGCTGCCCTCGACCACCAGTTTCTCGCCGATGTTCTGGGCGGTAGGCGGCGCGGGGATACTCACGGCCGAAGTGCCGCCCGGCTCGTCAGCCGCCGGCACCGCGCTGACCAGTCCGCCGGTGGTTCCCGTCACCAGCTCCGACGGACAGCCTCCTGACAAAGCCGCCAAGGTCAGGATCAGGCACGCGCTGACCGTCACGCGTCGGGTTACGACGCAGCACGCCGGCGAGGCACTTAGCCGCGGCCGGCATGAAACCGGGCGGCGGTCGGCAGCGTCGCCCCTGTACGCGCCAAAGTACTCAAGAAGCCGCATGTCCGCACTCCCGGTCGGGGTTTTCGACATGCGGCGAAGCAGTCGTCTGGCGGGCGCTGGCCCGCTGGGCTCCGGGCGGATCGCTGGTCGTCATGCGACCGATGCGGCTCCGCGCGGGGCGCCGGAATCGCGACGGAAGGCTACTTCAACTATGGAAAACGGCGCCCCCGGTTGGCAGCGTGCTCGGCACCGAAAGCCGTCACGCTGCTACGTCTTGTAACGCGATTCCAGCACCCGATGGTTACGAGCCGCCCCAGAATGTGCGCGTCCGCGTGGCGTGGCTGCGCGGTTCGGATAAAGCATTGCCGGCGTCGTTGCCGGCGCAACGGACCGGGCGTCCGCGCAGTTCATTGCGTGACGATCTTCGGCCGATACCACCATCGTCGGACGAACCATGCCCACCGTATGTATGGCGAGGCTCATCTGATGGACGCCGAACGAATCGTACGCCTGACGCAAGAATCCGTTCGCGAGCTGATCGAGTCGGAGCGGGTCCACGCGATCTCCAAGCATCCGCCGGGGCAACGCCGGGAAGAGCGCTGGCCGTTCCCCGGGACGGTCGAGGTGTGGCTGCCGGACGAGTGCTACGGCGAGAAGCACCTGCTGGCGACCCTGCACAATTTGAGTCAACACGGTTTGGGCATGCGGAGCCGGCGTCCGGTTCCGGTCGATACGAAGATCTCGCTGGCCATTCACCAGCCGGAGTTGAGCTGTTACGGCCACGCGGTCGTTCGGCACTGCACGCGGACCCACGCCGGCTACCTGATCGGCATCGAATTCATTTTTGAGAGCGAAGAAGCGAGCGAAACGGCCTGATCGGCCGTTCGTGACCGGACCCTTTCCGAACCCTGCACGCCAGTGCGGGGCCGCTGCGGGCTACGCTTGGGGTTCCCGCCCCGGGGGCACTACAATCCGGCGTCATGCGCTCGACGTTCCTGGCTTATGAGCTGCCCAACGGGCTTCGCGTGGTCTGCGAGACGATGCCGGCCGTCCGCTCGGCCGCCGTCGCCTTTCTGGCCCGTAGCGGCTCGCGCGATGAGCGCCCGGCGGAGCACGGCGTGAGCCACTTTCTGGAGCACATGTGCTTCAAGGGGACCGCGCGTCGCTCGAGCCGCGAAATCAACGTCCGCTTCGATGAGCTGGGCAGTATCTACAACGCCTTCACCGGCAAAGAGCACACGGTGTACTACGGCTGGGTGCCGCGCGATCGATTCGCGGAGCAGCTCGAGCTGCTTGCCGACATGATGCGGCCGAGCCTGCCACCCGACGCCTTTGAAACCGAACGCCAGGTGATCCTCGAAGAGATTGCGATGAACGAAGACAGCTTCGACCGGATCGTCTGGAATTTTGCCCACGAGGTCCTCTTCGGTGCGCATCCTTTGGCGCACGAGATTCTCGGCGAGAAGGACACGATCCAGGCTTTGCCGCACGCCGCCCTGGTCGACTACCACCGCCGACGGTACGCGCCGGGAAACCTGGTACTGGTGGCTGCGGGTGCGGTCGATCCGCAGGAGGTGTTCGCCGCGGCCGGCCGCTATTGCGAGGAGTGGGCCCCCTGTACGACGGACCGCATTGCGACGGACCCGCCGCCGGTCGTACCGACGGGAATCCGCAAGCGCGTCGTGGAGCGTTTCAACCGCCAGAGCGTGTTGTTGATCTATCCGTCTGTCCCGCACCATCACCCGGCCGAAGAGTCCATCGAGGCTTTTACGAGTCTTTTCGGCGGCAGCAATTCGCGTTGCTACTGGAACATCGTTCAAAAGGGGATCTGCACGCACGCCGGTGCGGCGTGGGTGGCTTACCGCGATTGCGGCGTGATGATCCTCTTTGCCGAGGGGGAGCCGCAGCGGTGCGAGGAGATGGTCAGTGCCCTGCGAACGCAGGCGCGGGCGGTGATGTCGGCCGGCTTCCGCCCCGAGGAGGTGCAGCGGGTCAAGAATCAGCGTCGCACTCACCTGGCTCTGGAAGCCGAGAATCCGCGCACCCGCCTGATGCAGCTCGTCGACGACCTGGAAACGCGCGGCTACGTGCGGACCGCCGAAGCACGGCTGGCTGCCGTCGAAGCGGTCTCGGCCCGCACCATCGCCGAGTACCTCGAACAGTATCCGATTGACGGCGAAGGGTTGCTGGTTTCCTGCGGCCCGCGGGACTGGCCATGAGAGAGCCGGTGTATGCGCGTGTGCCGCAGCGAACAGGCGTGTTGGGGAGCGTGCCGGCGTGTTGCACCGGCTTCCCCGCGGCGAAGCGCGCGAGCTCCGGGCGGTCACGCGACCCGCTACGAGCCGTCCTGCCGAGCGACCTTCGGGGTGTTCGTCTGTGCCGCGTGAACTGACAGATCGGGTCATCGTGATCACCGGGGCCAGCTCCGGCATCGGCGCCGCGACGGCGCTGGCCTGTGCCCGGGCCGGCATGCACGTCGTACTCAGCGGACGCGAGGCGACCCGCCTGGAGGAAGTCGCGCGGCGCGTCCGCGCGCTGCGCCGCACAGCGCACACCGTTGTCGGTGACGTGACGGAGCCGGACCTCAACCGGCGACTGCTCGACACGGCGGAGGCCGCCCTGGGCCGTTTCGACGTCGTGCTGGCCAACGCCGGCTACGGCTTCAAACGTGCCACCCACGAGGTCGAGGATGCCGAACTGCGCCGTATTTTTGAGGTCAACTTTTTCGCGGCGGCGGCTTTGCTCCGCGAGGCGGCGCGGCGGCTGCTGGCCGCCGGCCGGCCGGGTCATCTTCTGATGACCTCCAGCGCCGTGGCGAAGTTCACGCTGATGGATTTTGGTGCCTATTCCGCGACCAAGGCGGCTCAAAATCACATCTGTCGCGCCATGCGAATGGAGTTGCGACGTTTCGGAGTCGAAGTCGCTTCCATTCACCCGATCACGACGCGCACCGATTTCTTCCGTCGCGCGGCGGAATACGGCGGCCCCGCGCCGGCCCGCAGCAGCCGACGCGCCGACGGTCCGCGCTGGTTCGCCCAAGACCCCGAGCAGGTCGCCGCGGCGATCGTACGCTGCCTGCGTCGTCCGCGGCCGGAGGTCTGGACGAGCTTCAGCACGCGGCTGGCGGCCGGATTGATGACGGTCTTCCCGCGCCTGATGGACGTGGTGGGCCGCAGCGTCCGCGAATCCTGACCGGGTGTGTCAAGCGGCCGTCGGTTTCTCCGGCGTCAGGCCGCCGTTGGCCAGCGCGATGCGGTTCTTTCCGGTGCGTTTGGCGGCCAGCAAAGCTTCGTCCGCGGCCCGCAGCAACTCGGCAGGCGTCTTACCATCCCACGGAAAACACGCCAGTCCGCCGCTGATGGTGATCGGTCCTGGCGCCTCGGGCCCCAGACATCGGAACGCATGCCGACCGATGACGTCCCGAAAGCGGTCCGCCAGGGCGACTGGTTCGCTGGGGTGCTGCGAACCAGGGACCCGTGGCTTTTCCGCGTCCCAGAATACGACGGCGAACTCGTCACCCCCGTACCGGGCGACCACGTCGTGCTCCCGGGAGCAGCGCGTCAACAACGTTGCCACTTCGCGGATCAGCGCGTCCCCGGTTTCGTGTCCGTATCGGTCGTTGTACGTCTTGAAATCGTCAATGTCGAACAGCAGGACGGTCAATCGCTGCCGTCGAGCGGTCGCGTCCCGCACAAGCTCCTCCAGCCGCGCTTCGAAGTATCGCCGGTTATGGAGCCCGCTCAGGTCGTCGCGCCATGCCAGCTCCTGCCAGCGCCGCTGCTCGTGGGCTTGCGTCATGACCGCTTCTACCAGCCGCGCGTAGCCAGCCAGCCGGCGCACATCTTCAGCCGTGTAGGCCCCGTTCTGCTTCCGCCCCAGCGCCACGCTTCCCACGACCGCGTCGCCCCGGCGCAAAACCTCTTCGAGCACAGGTTCTTCCGTTTGCCCCGTGCTCGCTACGAGGTCATCGATGCGCACTTGGACGCCGACGGCGTTGAGTGCTGTCCAGATCAACCCTGCCATACGTTCCAGCGCCGCTGCGGGGCCTTCGTTCAGTCGCTGGAGTACGTCCGCCAGGGCCAGGGCTTCCTCCGGCGTCGGCCCCGGCGGTGGAGACTCGACATGGCTCGGGGCCGCTGCACGCGGAATCTGGAATGCGCTCGCCAAGTCCTCCGGCGTCACAGGTTGGAGGATGTACTCGTCGGCTCCCGCTTCGGTCGCACGCTGGGCGTGCGGCTCGTGCGCGGGGGGCACGGCTACCACGATCCGCGCCTGCGGTGCAACCTTACGTAACGCCCGTATCGCCCGCAGCAAACGGTCACCGGGGACGTATTCCAATAACACGCCTTCAAATCGACCCTGGCCCGCCGTCCACACCCCGTTCAGCAGGCTGTCTGCCGGTACACACCGACAGCGCGGCAGCGCCTCGGCCACCGTCTTTCGCAGCGTGGTAGATCCCACGATCAGCAGGTCCGCGTCAGCCCGCATTCACGCTTCCTTCGCCCACGACTCATCTGCCGGCGGTTGGTGTCCGCCGGATCGGCCTGCTGCCGTACCCCGCCCCCTGAACGCCCACCGCCGGACGGTGTGTCCGCCGTTGCCTTACGAGTCCTCCGGATCGTCGAGCAGGGCGGCCAGCTCCTCACGCGTCAGAGGCAGCGGGGGGGCGTCCGCGCAGCGCCGTTCTTCGTCGCGATTGCGACTTCCCGTTGGCTGCACGCGTCCTCCCAGCCGTTCTGCGCCAGTCGGCGGGGCGGAGACGTCCGACCACGAGGCGGCAGGGAGGTCCATGGCGTCCAAGAGCTGCGCCGGGGTCTGACTCAGTACCCGATCCAACGCCTCGGTCGTGCAGCACACCTGTAATGGCGGTGCCACGCATGGCACTGGAAAAGCGCCCGGTCGACCGTAGATTACGATCCCCGCACGTGGCCAGGTGTCGCGCACACGGCCGATAATCGCCGCCTCATCTTCCGCCAGGCCGTCCACTCCGATGAGCACCAGGTCCGCTACCTGTTCGTAGTTCTTCAGCAGATAGACGCAAGCCTCGTAAACGTCTTCGACGCCGACGACCGCGACTTCGTGGCGTGACAGCCACGCGTCCAGCGCCACGGCGCTGGCCCGTTGACCGGTACGAATATGCAGAGCACTCTGCACTCTGGCCACGAAACGCTTCCTCGACAAGGCGGCGCCGTACCCCGCTTTGCTTCCTGCCTCATCTTAAACCGCGCGTGCGCGTACTGTCAAAAATTGGCCCTTTCTCGCGCCCGTTGGCGGTACAAACTGGAAGCCGCCACTTGCCAGTGACTATTGCCACGTTGCAAATGGTCTTTCTATGGGGCCTGCCGGTTATCAATGCGGGAGAAGCGTAAAGTCTGTTCTTCTGCGACGGATAACGAGAGCGGGTGGAGGGAACCGCTGTTTCGGGTCCCGCCGAAGGTGAGTCTGACCATTGAGGGTCTTATTGACCGGACGTCAGGCGCCGTTGGGGCGCGTCGGAGGGCTAATGGCCGGCACTTTACCAGCAGGGGCCAACAGGCTACGATAAAACAGAACCCCGTCGAGGGCGCCGGCATGCCCAAAAGCGGCGGCCGACAATGATGGTGGCGTGCCCGAGAGGACTAAGGGAGCGGATTGCAAATCCGTTATTCATGGGTTCGAATCCCATCGCCACCTTCCAACCATGACCCGAACCGGAGAGGTAATCGGGTGTAGTTGCTGGCGGGGCTTGCCACCTTAATGGTTGGTCGCTCTATCGTGTCCGGTCATCACCGGCCTGTCAGGGTTCCGCAGTGCCCGGCGTGTGCTCTCCGGCCCGTTGCTGCCGCTGGGCAGCGGCCGCGTACAGTCGCTTGAAGACGGGATAAAGGGGGCTGGGGATCAGGACGCAGAGCGCGCCGCACAGCATCGGGGCGTACCAGATGCCGAATGGTTGTCCTCTGCTCAGTGCGAAAAGGCCGAAGCCGATCTGGATAATCCCGAGGGCTGCGAAAATGAGAAGGCTCCGCAAGACCCATCGTCGACCGATATTCCGGGGGATCAGGATTCCCCCGGCCAGCCCGCCCCCCACGCCCATCGGGATTCCCAGCCCCCCGCCGCCGATCGCACCGTACAGCGCACCGAACGTGTTGGCGTCAAACCAGGCGTTATCCATGGCGTCGCTCCAAAGTTGGTCTGCCGAACGGACGCACACAACACTCTGCGCTCGCTGCCGTGGGCATCGGGGAGGCCTTTCAAAGGCAGCACTATTACACGGCCGGGACTCGCATGATCAGCAGGTCAGGCCGCCAAGCGCGTGCAAATCCGTACATTAAGGAGGCCGCGGTTAGATGGAACCTTCGCTCTGTTGTGAATCAAGCGCAGGCCGCGGCTAAGGGGACGCGGGCGGCCGGTTCGCGGGGTAGACGAACGCCCATTGTTCGATGCCGACAAACGTGCTGGCGTGGCCGTCAAAGTGCACCAGATTCGTTCCGCGTCCGTTCTTGTGGTACGGGGCCTTGGGCAATGGGTTGTGAGACATTCCCGACGAGTCAAGAGGGTTTGACTCGGACTTCATGATTCGCCAAGTACCGAGGACGGACGTCTGAAACTGGCCCGGCACGATCATCACACGTTTCACGTTCCACCACGCATCGCCCACGGCCCACTCGTCGGCGGTCCGTTTGAGCCAGTCGATCTTCTTGGGCGGCGGAAAGCGGTTGGGGTCGCGGGAATTTTCATACACCCAGCCCGCCCAGGTGTAGCCCGTGTTCGTCCATCCGAAGTAGTAGGGGGGGTACGTCCTGGGCTCTGTGTTGATCGTGTAGTTGTACGGTCGACTCCAAGGCGGGTTCCCGCTGACGTTGGGAATGAAGTTCTTATCCGGATTTTTCAGCACCGCAGTGTCGCAGGTCGCCAGTTTGTCGATATTGCGCAGCACCTCGTCTTCGCCGCCCATGTACTTTGCGATCCGCGCCAAGAGGAACCAGGGGCGCTCGGTGGTCGGGTTCATCGGCTGGAATTCGGCTGCGCCCGCCGAGCCCCCGGTACCCGTCAACCGGTAGACCGGGGGATGAAGCGGCCCGGGCAATATGTTGTTGTGGTCCTGAGCGTAGTACATGATGCCCGAGCCAATCGTCTTGAGGTTTGACAGACAGCGCACGCAACGTGCGCTTTCCCGCGCATTGCCCAAGGCCGGCAAGAGAATGGACAGCAGTAACGCGATGATCGCGACTACGACAAGCAGTTCGATCAGCGTGAATCCGCGCTTGGCACTTTCAACTTTACGACCTACTGAGTGCTCCGAAGGTTTCTTGTTCATTGCGCGGCACCTCTGGAGAGTGCGCATCAGGACTGGGCCTCTACGCGTGGCGCGCCGGACCGAATTGCTGCTGTTCCCGGCCACCACCGACACCCCGGACACACCCTGTCCGTGGGTCTTATATAATCATTATCAGCTTACACGTCCCCCGTTACAAGTCCGATCACCGCGGGCTACAGCCGTTTTGCCCGACGCACCGGGGCGTATGACGGGGCCGCTTCGCACACGGGCGTGTGCTTGCGGCGTCCTGCTGCTCCTTCCTTCAAGACCTCGTCGGGGCACCGGGCGTCGGGCTCAAGAGCGGCCCCGGGCCCGTCGGGCGGCGGACGGCTTTCTTTCTCGCCGTGAACCCGAAAGACTCGTGCGTTCCGACAATGACCGCTGCTGGTCGTCGCCTCGGGCGCCGGGCTCGGGAGTGCCAAGCAGCCCGACCGTCCGGCGTAGGACCGTCAACTCCTTTGGCGTCAGCCGTCGAGCGGCCCCGACCGGCAGGCCGCGCAGGGACAGCGGGCCGATCTGGACGCGTTTGAGAGTCCGGACCGGGTACCCAAGACGGGCCAACATCCGGCGGACCTGGCGGTTGCGACCTTCATGCAGGGTAATCATGAGGACGGACCGCTCTCGGCTGGCGTGAACGATTTCGACCCGAGCAGCGCGGGCACGCCCCTCCGCCAAGTACACTCCTTGCTTCAGCCGTTGCGGCAGGTCGTTCGGTACCCGTCCGCGAACCTCAGCGCGGTATGTCTTGGGTACCCCGTAGCGCGGATGCATGATGCGTTCCGCGAGCTCCCCGTCGTTGGTCATCAGCAACAGGCCGGTGCTGTCGGCATCGAGACGGCCGACCGGAAACAGCGGCATGGGGAGCTTGGGCAGAAGATCAATCGCGCGCAAGCGGCCCGCCGGGTCGTGGTTGGTGCAGACGACGTTCTTCGGCTTGTGGAGCAGGAAGTACTCCAGTTTCTGAAGACGGACGGGACTGCCGTCCACCGTGACCCGGTCCGTTTGCGGGTTCACGAAGGCCGGCAGGTGATCCACGACCTTTCCGTTTACGGTGACCCGCCCTTCGAGGATGAGTTCTTCCGCGTGCCGGCGTGAGGCGACGCCCGCGTCGGAAAGAAACTTCTGCAAGCGAACCGGCTGCGGAGCGGCAGTGTTCATGGGGCTTCCGGTCGTCCGGGTGGCGGACGCGAGGCGTCAGGACTGGGCTCCGTTGCGGGCGACGGACTCAGGGGCGGCGGACCGGGCCGACTTTCTTCGCTCTCCGGGCGTTCCGGAGCGACCTCGGGCCCCAGCAAATCCGTTAGCGGCGTCTGTTCAAGCACCAGCGGCGCGGGGATAGTCTCGGTGCGCGACAGACTCACCAGTACGTGCACGACCCTCGAATACGGCAGCCCGAGTCCGCGCAGGCGGCCGGTTTCGTCACGCTCCGGCAGGGCTGCCAAAGCGGTAATGACATCGACAACCCTCGGCGGAACCACGATTTCGTCCGACAGCCGCCCGCGCTTGATGAACAGACGTACGTCGTCCGAGCCGTCCGTTGTATGCACCGTCAGCGAGTCCTCCGGATGCGTGTAGAACACCGGCGGGACGACCGGCATCTGCGCGCCGAAGACGGCGATGCGCGGCAGCCGCGTGCGACGGACGTAGATCAGCGACGGCCCGTCGCAGTCCACCACGTCCAGGCTGAAGTTGAGCTGCGCGCGATCGAGAATGAACCCGAAGCGGGTCGACCTGATCGCCGGATGACCGTGGCCCAAAAGAGCTTCGTAGGCGGCGATGCGGATCTCCTGGTCCGGATCGCTCAGCAGCGGGACGAGGTACGCGGCGGCCTGCGGCGAATTCGATGCTCCGAATTCCCGGACTGCCAACAGCCGGAGCGAGTGCGGGCCGGCGGCCGCGATCTGACCGAGTACCGGTACGGCGGCCGGATCACCCAGCCGAAAGCCTGCCCGGGCCGCGTAGAACAGCAGCCCCGGCTGCGAGCTGGCGTAAAACGGCTGCACGTGCGGAATCGCTGGAGCACCGAAGCCTTCCCACGCCAAAGACAGCGCTTCCAGGGGCGTTTCCGGCTGATTGGCTAGCTCGTCCAGCTCCCGCAGCTTGCGCGCCACCGCTTCAGGCTGCCGATCCAGATACAAATACGCGACTAGTTGCCGAAAAACGTCGGGGCGCTGGACGTACTCGTGCGGTGTATCCAGTACGAGGTAGCCCTTGCTGACTGCCGTGGCAGCCTTGGGCTTCTGGCCGAAACGTTCGTTGATGCGGCGTTCGATAGCGCGTGCCATCGAGTAGCTTGGTTGCAGGAGGGTCAGTCGCAGCGGCCGCGCTTCGAGGGCTCGCCCGCCCCCCAGAACCAGTCCCTGGCGCGGGTCGGCATCAGACTTGGGATCCGCGGAGTTGGCAAAGGGGCTGACGAAAACCGGGCCGCCGCCCTCCGCGAGCACGGGGCCGGCAAACATTCCCGTGCCGCTGGCGTTACGGTCAAAAAACCGGAGTTGCGTAGGAAGCAGCAGGCCGCCTTCAAGCGATTGCGCCGAGCTGCCGGCAACGGTCCGGACACGCAGGTCAAAGCGGGCGCCCTCCCGAGTGCCGGCGGGTACGAAGCCGGTGACTTCGACAACCGCGGTGTCGGGGGAGTCGATCAGCTCGCCGGGTGAGAGCCGTGGCCGTTTCTCGCCGCCCTGGGGCCCGACCTGCTTGGCCAGAAAGTCGATCAGGTAGTCGCGGACGGCCGTGGGGCAGTCGCTGCTGCCTTTACCGTTCAGCCCGACGACCAGTCCGAAGCCGCGCAGAGGTTCCGGGCTGGCGACCAGCACGAGCGTCTGTTCGCCGACCGAACCGCTGATCAACGCGCTCGTGTCGGGCGAATTCTTGGGCTGGGGCGCGGCTTCCCTGTTGAACGGTTGGCTGTCCGGGCGCCACATCTGATCGTCGCAGCCCTCGGGTGTGGCCGTCGCCAAGATGACCGGCATCACTGCCGCAAAGACCAGGCACCTGTGCGTCATGCTCCGGACCTTCCGGATCAAGGATACCCAGCGCTCCGCGCCGGGAACTGCCCCCCATCTCCTGGTCACCCCGGCCGGCGACGAACATTCGTCGGCGGAAGTATACCACGGCGGGCCGGCGCCGGACCATGTGCCACCTTGACCGCGCGCCGACCGTGCCCCATCGTACGGGCATGTCGGTGTGGCGGCAGAAACAACCCGGCGGAGTTTCAACATGCCCAAGGTAGCCGTGATCATTCCAGCGGCCGGAGCGGGGCGGCGATTCGGGGGCGAGGTCAAAAAGCCGTTCGCCCTGCTGGACAATCGCCCCATCTTCATCCGTTCGATCGAACTTTTCCTGTGTCGGCCCGACGTGTGTCAGACGATCCTCGCCGTGGCCGCGGACGACTACGACGTGGTCAAGGAGAAGTACGCCGCCAACATCATGTTCATGGGCATAAAACTCGTGAAAGGCGGGGCTCAGCGGTTCGAGTCCGTCCAGAAGGCACTGGCCGAAGTAGACCCCGCCGCCGATCTGGTCTGCATCCACGATGCTGTCCGGCCGTGCGTGCTCGAAGCCTGGATCGACAAAGTCTTCGAAGAGGCGACGAAGACCGGAGCGGCGATTCTGGCAGCGCCACTGACGGGCACCATCAAGCGCGTCGCGGAGTCGGGCGTAATCGACGCGACGGTGCCGCGCGAGGGGTTGTATGAGGCCCAGACGCCGCAAGTGTTCAAAAAAGAGATTCTCCAGCGGGCCTATGCTTCGCTGCCGGAGGGGTTCATCCCGACCGACGACGCCCAGGCTGTCGAACGCTTGGGGCACCCGGTAGCGATTGTTCCGACCGACCGGCGCAACATCAAAATTACGACGCCGGGGGATATGTCGCTGGCGGCGGTGCTCGTCAAGGAGATGGGGCGCAAGCCCAAAGGTCCGGCACTCGGGGCCTTCGAAGAGGCCAAATGGTAGGAGTTGGCGATGAGATACGCGACAGTCTGGACGATGTTCTTCACCACGTGCGTGGCGGCGGCCCAGCCACGCCAAGAGCTGGTGGCGGGCACGACGCGCGTCGTGGTCGAACCTTGGAACCGCGGGGTCAGCATGGTCGTCGACGGCGTGACCGTCAGTCGGGGCAGCAACATGGTGGTTACGACCCCGCCCTGGACGCCGCATTACTACCTCGGGCCGAGCGCGACGGCCGTCGAATCGGCCACACAGGGAATGGTGGAGGGGGGCACCTTCCTGCGCATGCGTCATCGTGGCCAGCAGGATGCGTTTGTGGGCGATGACACGATCACGGTAACGCCGGGCCGTGTGGAGCGCGTGCTGGAAGGGCAGTTCACACGCGACGAAGGTGAAGCGCTGATCCAGTGGCAGATCGCCGGTCTGGATCCCGCGCTGATCATCGGGCGACGCTGGCGCGCGACGTGGCCCGATGGCCGGGTCGCGGAAGGGACCGTCCCGGTGGTTGCGGAGTCGGGGGAGGTAGAGCGGGTGACCCTGGGCAAAGGGTTTTCCAGCTTGGAGTTCGATTCCCGCCTCGGTCTGATCCGTATCCGTGTAGAGAGCGATCGACCGCTGATCTGCTACGACTACCGCAAGAGTCGGTGGGCAGATCCGGGACGTCCTCTGTTCTGGCTGGGGGACCTCGGCACGCGGTTCCGCAAAGGCGACACGCTTCGATATCGGGTCGTATTCGAGCTGCCCGAGACCACGGCACGGGCGGAAGCTGGTCCCCCGATCGTCGGCGCCGCAACCATCCAGCGCGACGAAAACGCGCAGACCTTTCCGCAGGAGACCCCGCCGACGATCATTCCGCGCCCGAAGGAAGCCACATGGGGTTCGGGCGGCTATTACGTGCGGTCCGCCGACGAAATCTGGATCGACGAAGGCGTCCAAACAGGCGGGGCGGATCGTGAGCTTATCTCGTATCTGACAAGCGAATGCGGCTTGCCACCCGCTGAACCCAAAGCTCGAAAGGCGGGATCTCAACCGCACGGGATCATCTTTGGCACGCCGGCCGAGCCGTTGCCGCCCGAAGGCTATCGACTGCGGATTTCGTCCGACGGCGTGCGCATCGAGGCCGGCGACGAAGCCGGATACCGCTACGCCGTGCGGACGCTGCGCCAGCTTGTAACGCGGACGCCGACGGGCGAAGTGATGCTTCCGGCCGCTCAGATCCGGGACTGGCCGAGCCTGTCGTTTCGCGGCGTGCACCTGTTCACCGGGGGACAGGGGCCCGACCTGCATCTCAGGTTGATCCGCGACGTCATTGCCGCATTGAAAATGAACCACATTGTGCTGGAGAGCGAGTACATCAAGTGGGACTCGCACCCGGAGATCCACCACGCCGAGTACGGGATGTCCAAGGAGGACGTACGCAAGATTCTTGGTGTGTGTCGGGAGCTGGGCGTCGAGGTGATTCCTCTGGTCATGTCCCTGGGACACTGTCAGTGGATGTTCCACAACGATCAGAACCTCGATCTGGCGGAGGACCCGGAGGCGAAGTGGACGTACTGCGTGACCAATCCGCGCACGTACAAATTCATCTATGAAATCTACCAAGAAGCCGTGGAGCTGTTTGAACCGAAGGTTTTCCACATCGGCCACGATGAGTTTACGCACCGTGGCCGTGTGCCGTTCCGTGAGGAAACGCGGAAGCTGACCGTGGAAGACATTCTCCTGCTGGACACCAAGCGCCACCACGAATGGTTCAAAGAGCGGGGGATCCGGGTCATGATGTGGGGTGACATGTTGCTGGCCCCGGACGAGGCGCCGGACGCCGGGCACGCCGCCAATCGCGAAGCGGCGGCCCGGCAGCGGGCGGAATTGCCGAAGGACATACTGATTGCGGACTGGCACTACGTAGACACCGACCCCGCCAAATACACGAGCCTGAAGATCTTCCACGAGGCCGGCTTCCAGACGGTGGCAGCCGGCTGGTCGCGGCCCGGGAACATCGTGCATCTGGCGCAGGCGGCGTATGCGGCCAAGTCGCTCGGTTACCTCCAAACGACCTGGTCCGGCTACTCCCTCGACCCAGGCCGCTTCGAAAAGGAGATTCGTCAGTACGCCATGTACGTGCTTGCCGCCGAAGCCGCCTGGAACGCCGATAACCCGCCGGACCCGGAAAGTTTCCCGGCCAGCGCCTACTTCTTTGACTTGATGAAACTCAGTCCGCTGAAGCCGGAGAACCGCGCGGGATGGGTGGCCGATCTGCGGAGTGCATACAACTGTCCACTGGCCGCCGCCGATGCCGAGGGCTGGTTCCAACTCGGTCCGCAACACGATTTGTCGGCGGTGCCGCGCGGGCTGGCTACGTTCAAAGGCATACGCTTCCGCCTCCAGGATGCGAACAAACCGGTCGCACCGGCTGCGGTCGGCGTGCGGGGGAAGCTCAGTCCCGAGCTGCCGCAGACGGCCGAGATCCGGCTAGATGCCCCGGCGGCGCGGCTCGCGTTTCTGCACGTTACGAACTTTCCGTGCGACATGGGTGCCAAGGTCGGTACGTATGAGGTGCAGTACGCGGATGGTCAGACGGCGGCGGTCGACGTGGTCTATGGTCGCAACGTGCTGGCATACACGGATCTGACCCCCAGTCCGCAGGCGCCGCTGGTCTGGTCCGGTCGGACGGCGGCCGGCGCGCCCGTGGCCTTGCGGGTACTGTTGTGGGACAACCCGCACCCGGACGTCCCCATTCATACGCTCACCGTCCGCTCCGGCGATGCGGCGGGGGCCTTGATGCTGTTGGCCGTGACCGGCCTGGATCAGCCGCGGAATCCGGTGTCCGACAAAAAGTGATGCCAGGCGAGGCTCAGCACGTGTACAGTCGCCCCGTTGGTCCGCGCGCCGAACACCGCCGCACGAGGACCAGTCGATGGCGACGCCTTTTTTGGGGGCGGCAGCGGGCTGCGACCGTGCGCCGTGGCACCGACGTGGCCGATCTCGCGCGCCGCCTGGTAACAGTGTTCGACGTGCGCCGACCGGTGGAGACGCTCGCACGTCTGGGGATAGACCTGCGGCTCTATGGGCGTGAGCTGACGCTGCCTGGGCGACGGGTACGAGGCACGTGGGATCCGCTCTTGCGGCGCATCGAGCTGTACGAGTGCCTCGCACCGGTGGGAGATTCGGAACTCGTTGCGGTTCTCGGCCACGAACTGTGGCACGCGCTGGCCACTCGTTGCCATGATCCGCAGGCCGCCGACGATGAGATGGCGCAACAGTTTGCGGCGGCCTGGCTGGCTGCCCTTGGTTCGTCCGGTGTGTTGGTGTGTGCCAGCGCGCTGCGCGCTGCTGCGGTCACGGTGCCAGCCGGGCAACCGTTCGCGGGCGCGGTGCTGAGCATCGGTCCATGAGCGCACTACCCGGGCTGCTGCTGGTTCTCATCTTCCTTGTTTTTGCAGCTTTGCTGTTTCTGGAGCGACTGTCGGCGCTGCTCGCGCTGCCGCTGATGGCGATGGCGTTTCTGATTTGCGCGGTCGGCAGCGACGTGCTTGGCCCGGGGCGCACCGCGGAGCTCGTCTCGCGCCAGACGACGGACGACCTGGGCCGCCGAGTCGTGCACCTGGAGCGCGTCGAAGGCCCGTCGCGGTTCGAGCTTTGGAAACAAACGCGCTTGCGATACGCCGAATGGTTGCAGACCCGCGCCGCACGGGCGGTGGACGCGGTCGCGGCCCTCGAAGCGGAGCTGGTCGGCGGGGCGGATGACCTGCCGGCGCGGTTGCGTCAGCGGCTGGCGCAGATTCGCACCCAGGAAGAGGAAGCCGACCGCCAGATGCGGGCGGAGCTCGACGCGCTGCCGGACTTCTTCGCCCGTCCCCCGCATTATGGGGGGCCGCGCGCCCGGTTCGAAGACGCTTGGCGTGCCATCGGCGTGACAGAGCATTTACGGCCGGTTGTTGCACTGGCCGAGGCCGGTGCACCGGACGCGGCGCCACGCCTGCAACAGATGCTGGCGCGTGCGCGCGCCGACAGTGCCGCGGTCGCCCGCCGCTACGCCGCGGTGCCCAATGCCGCCTCTGCGTGGTTTGCGGCCGTGAGTGCCGTCACGTATCTGTGGGAGTATCTGGTCGGGGTCGTGCGCGCCGGCAGTCTGCAACTGTCCGCGACGATCCTGGCGACACTCTTCGGCGGCATGTTCGCGATGTACGTGCGAAATCTGAAGGTGGCCGAGCGACTGGTGTACTGGACGGCGGAATTCGCCGGCGAGCGGCCGCTGGTCATCAGCCTGGCCGTGTTTCTGGTGACCGCCGTGATCTTTACGTCGGTGGGCGGGCTGGGCACCGTCATCATGCTCGGCACCATCATTCTGCCGATCCTCCGGTCGGTTGGGCTCAGCCCCGTCGTGGGCGCCGGCGTGTTCCTGATCGCCATCGCGACCGGCGGAACGCTGCACCCGGTCGCGCGGCGGTTGTGGATGGACTTCTACGGCCTCCCGGCGGCACAGCTCGACAGCATTCTTTGGACCATGGTGGGACTGTACACGGCCTGCGGGGTGATCTGGTGCTGGTGGGGCACACGTCGCGCCCGGCGGACCAGTTTCTGCGCGGTCGCCGCCGAGCGCAGCCCGGCCGCGGTTCCAGAGGTGCCGGCGCGCCTGATGGTCGCTCCGTTCATTCCGGTCGCGCTGGTGTACTTTGGCGGCGTGGAGGAGATCACGGCTTTTACGCTGTCGATCGTGTACATGTACGTGTGCGTGTTGCGACGTCCCGGCAGCGTACGCGGTCTGGCGCGTTCGCTGATCGAGGGAGCGCAGGCGGTGGTTCCGCCCGCGCTTTTGATGGTCGGCATCGGCATGCTGATCACCGCACTGGCCACGCCCCCCGTGCAGGGACATTTGCGACCCTTGCTGGCCGCCGGCGTGCCGGACTCGCGCTGGGGTTACATCCTGCTGTTCTCCGCAGCGGCCCCGCTCGCGTTGTACCGCGGTCCGCTGAATGTCTGGGGCATGGGGCTGGCCGTTTCGGCCACGCTGCTGGCGACCTCTTCACTGCCGCCCGCCGCGATCCTGTGTGCCCTCCTGGCGGCCGGGATGTTACAGGGCGTCTGTGACCCGACGAACACGGCCAACGTGTGGATCGCCGGCTTCCAGGGCGTCAGCGTCAATCAGATACTTCGGTACACGCTCTTGCCCGTGTGGGCGGCCGCGATCGTCGCCGTGGTGATCTTCGGTTTTCGGTTCGTCGGTGCGTGAGCTCAAGATGGCGGTTTGATCGTCAGGATGATCGGCGACCGCGTGCAATACGGAGCTCCAGTGCGGATTGCGCAGGCGGGACCGGCGTGGAGTCCGCGTCGAACCCGGTGTGCCCGCCGCGGGCCCAGCACGGTGTTGCGGAGGCCTGCATGAGTCGCACGCAGCGCGTTCGCATCGGTATCGACGTCGGCGGGACGTTCACGCATGCGGTCGCGCTGGATGCCGACACGCTGGAACTGATCGGGAAAACCCGCGTCCCCACCACGCACGGGGCGACAGAAGGGGTGGCTCGCGGCGTCATCACCAGCCTGGAAGCGCTTCTGCGGCAGTGCGCTCTGAAGCCCGAGCAGGTGGTGTTGATCGCTCATTCCACGACGCAGGCCACCAACGCCTTGCTCGAGGGCGACGTTGCCCCCGTGGGGATCATCGGCATGGGTCGCGGGGGCAGCGCGTGGCTGGCACGCCGGCAGACGGCCATCCGCCCGATTCGGCTTGCACCGGGGCGGTTCCTGTCCATTCACCATCGCTTCATTCGCAGCGAGCGGGTCAGTGAGCAGACGGTGAACCAGGCGTTGGACGACGTGGTGCGCGCCGGGGCTCAGGTGATCGTGGCCGCCGAAGCCTTCGCCGTCGACGATCCGCGGCGCGAGGAACTGGTTTGCGAACTCGCTGCCCGCCGTGGACTGCCGGCGACCGCGACCCACCAGGTCAGCCGCCTGCATGGATTGGGCATCCGCACGCGGACGGCCGTCATCAACGCCAGCATGCTGCCCCGTATGCTGAGCACGGCCGAGATGACCGATCGGGCGGTCAAGGCCACCGGTCTTGCGGTGCCCCTGATGATCATGCGCAGCGATGGCGGGCTCATGAACATCGACGAGATGCGTCGGCGACCGATCCTCACGATGCTCTCCGGTCCGGCAGCGGGGGTGGCGGCGGCGCTGCTGTATGCACGCGTGACCGATGGCCTGTTCCTGGAAGTCGGCGGCACCAGCACGGATATCAGCGTCATCAAGGGTGGTCGTTGCCAGATTCGCAGCGCCGCCGTCGGCGGACAGAATCTGCACGTGCGCACGCTGGATGTTCGCACGATCGGACTGGCGGGTGGGTCGCTCGTGTATCTCCGCGACGGGCGAATCGCGCAGGTGGGGCCGCGCAGCGCGCACATCGCTGGCCTGAGCTACCTGAGCTTCACGGATTACCCGCCGCACGCCCTGTCCGCCGCCACGCACCGTCACGAGCAGGAGGAATACCTGGTCGTCGCGGCGGACGGTGAAAAGCTGGCGGTTACACCGACCTGCGCCAGTAATCGGCTGGGACTGGTGCCCGCCGGGGATCCCGCTGAGGGACGACGCGATCGGATCGACCCCGCCTTCGACCTGCTGGCGGCCCATTACGGGATGACGGACGGCGGGCGCCTCGCCGAAGCGATCATGGAGCAAGCCGCCCGGGTGGTCGTCCCCGTGCTCGAGGAGCTTATCGCTGCGTCACGCCTTGATCGTGACCTGGTGCGCCTGGTCGGCGGAGGGGGCGGGGCTTCCGCGGTCGTGCCGTACGTCGCCCGCAAACTCAACCTGCCGTACGAGACCGTCGCGAACGCAGACGTCATCAGCGCCATCGGCGTCGCCTTGGCGCTCGTCCGGGACACGGTCGAACGCACGGTGATTGCGCCCACCGACGATGACATCCGCCGCATCCGCGACGAAGCCCGGCACAGTGTCTTGCGCATGGGGGCGGCGGCGGAAACGGTCGAGGTGTTTGTTGAAGTGGACGCGAAGCGCAATCTTCTGCGCGCCACCGCCGAAGGGGCCACCGAAATCCGCCGACAGGAGTTGCGCCGCCGCGAGCTCAGCGACGACGAGCGACGGGAGCTGGTGGTCACGAGTCTGGGCGCCGGGACCACGTCGCCAGAAGTGGTTGCCACCGCCGCCGGGTTCGAGGTGTGGTCGGCCCAGCGCGTCGCCCGCCGGTTGTGGGGGCTGGTGAGCGAGCCGCGGCGGGCGGTGCGTGTCCTGGACCGTGCGGGCACCATCCGCTGGGCCAGTAACCACGCGGATCTGCGCGTCAGCACGGTGACAATGGCCGAGCGGGACCTGGAAGCGCTGGCGGAATCGCACACGTCGTACTCCGATGCCGGGGCGATCATTCCGCGCTGTTACGTGCTTCTCGACGGGCGGATCGTGGACCTCTCTGGTCTGGCGGAGCTGAAGCAGGTCCTGGGGGTGCTGCGCATGGAGCTTCAGGGGCATCCATCGTCCGCCGAGTGCGTATTGCTGGTGAATCTGGCGACGGACTGATCAGGGCAGATACGCCCCGTGCGACCGCAGTCGGGCCCGCAGGTCGTCCGTGTCCACCGCACGAACATCCCCCGTCGGCTGCCGAGCGGCCAGGGCGGCGGCACAGCCGGCGGCCTCGCCCATGGCCAGGCAGTTGGGCATCGTGCGGACGGAGCCCTGCACGGCGCGGTCGGTGCTGATACACCGACCGGCCACGAGCACGTTGTGCAGCGTACGCGGCAGCAGGCAGCGGTACGGAATGCCGTGCGACTCGCCCGGCTGGTACGCGTGAATCCGTTTTTCCCAGTCGATCGGCCGGCCGAGGTGCTGTTCCCACTGCGCCCGCGACAGGTGAATATCGATGTAGTACGCGTTGCGTGCGATCTCGTCCGGAAAACTTCGCCGCGCCAGGTAATCATCCAGCGTAAGCACGTAGTCGCCCACAATGCGGCGGGTTTCGCGGACGCCGATCTGTACGCCACTGCTGACGATCCAGGCCCGTTCGCACCCCGGACAGTACTTTCGGATGAAGTCGGTCAGGTGCCGGATCAGTCGGCGACCTTCGATGTGCGCGCGCGACAGCGCCTGGGCGTCGGTGGCGTCGACGTCGAAAACGTGCCCGAAGTTAAGACCGATCGTGGTCTCGGACTGGTACGCCACGTTGGCGCCTTCCTCGACGATGTTCAGATCGCCCGCCGCCTTGGCGGCCGCGATGGCCGGCTTGAGCAGCAGATTCCGCCCGTTGTCCGCCCACAGCCACTCTTGCAGTCGGCGGTTGTCGATCCCGGCCAGCACGAAACACAGCGTGCACGGCTGAAGCTCGCCCGTCTGCGGGTCGCCTTTTTCGAAGGGTGCCCCGCTGGCGGCCACGACGTCCGCGTCGCCCGTCGCGTCCACCACCACGCGGGCGCCCAGGCGCGTCAGTCCGGACTTGTTGTGCACGATGACAGACTCGACGACCGCGCGACCGTCGGCGGCCGGTGTCACCACCGCGTCCACGAAGTGCGTCAGGAACAGGACGCGCGCGCCGGCCTCGGTCACACGCCGGTCGTAGATGAGTTTCAACAGTTCCGGATCGATCGGCACCCAGTCGAGCGCGTCCGGGGCAATATGCGGCATGCCGGCTTTCATCTCTTCGAGCACGGCCCGGGCAATGCCGCCGACGATCGGCTTCTCGCGGTCGGTGAAAGGACACCAGGCCGGTACGAGGGCCGCGGTCCCCATCCCGCCGAGAAAACCGAACTGCTCGATGAGCAACGTGCGGGCGCCCTCGCGGGCGGCGGCGATGGCGGCCCCGCATCCCGCCGGTCCCCCCCCGACTACCAGCACGTCCATGGTTTCCTGCACGGGCAGACGGGCCCAGGCGGATTGCAGCTCGGGCCACGTGTTCGGTTTGTGTGCTTCGGGCATGGTCCGCTGCGCTCGCTCGCCCGGCTGGGCGCGGCCTATTATACACGCGCGTCGGTGGCCGTTGCGTGGGTACCCGCGACCGGCCGCCGCGCTTCCAGGAGCAAGCATGGATCCGGTGCGTCTTGAACGGTTACGTGACCTTTGGCGAGCGGCGCTGCTGGAGGACGTTGTACCGTTCTGGGAGCGGCATGGCGTCGATCGCGAGTACGGCGGATTCCTTACGTGCCTGGATCGAGCCGGCCAGCCGTACAGCACAGACAAGCCAGTGTGGTTCCAGGGCCGCGGAACGTGGCTGTTTGCGACCCTATACGACCGCGTCGAAGCCCGTCCGGAGTGGCTGGCCATCGCGCGGCAGGGCGCGGAGTTCTTGGAGCGCTACTGCTTTTCCCCTTCCGGAAAGATGTACTTTCTCGTCACCCGAAACGGACAACCGCTGCGGATGCGCCGCTACGTGTTCAGCGAGGTCTTCGCGACCCTCGCGTTTGCCGCGCTGGGCAAGGCGACCTGCGACCCGGCTGCCTGTCGGCGGGCCGGTGAGGTTTTCGAAAGCTTCGTCCGGTACACGCAGACCCCCGGCCTGATCGAGCCCAAGCTGAATCCTCAGGTGCGCCCGCTGAAAAGCCTGTCCCCGCGAATGTGCCTGCTGAACCTGGCGGACACGCTGGCCGCGACGGCGGAAGCGGTGCCCGGGTCGGGGCTGCACGAGTCTGCATACTACGAACAGATCATCGACGAGTGCATTGCGGAGATCTTCCGGGACTTCGTGAAAACCGCGGACGGGTACGTCCTGGAGCATGTGATGCCGGACGGCACGCCGATCGACGCGCCCGAGGGCCGCGTGATGAATCCGGGCCACGCGCTGGAGGTGGCGTGGTTCATTCTGGAGGTCGTTCGGCGACGGCAGGCGAAAACCAGGTCGGCCGCGGGCTCGGCGCCGGCACCAACCAAGGACGGAGAGCCTGTGGCCGGCGCGTGCCGGATCATCGAACTGTCGCTGGAGCGCGGCTGGGACCGGGAGTTCGGCGGGCTGCTGTATTTCGTCGACGTTCACGGTCGCCCGCCGACGCAGCTCGAGCACGATATGAAGCTCTGGTGGCCGCACAGTGAGGCCCTCTACGCGACGCTGCTGGCGTATGCGCTGACGGGGCAGCCGCAGTACGCGCAGTGGTACGAGCGCATCCACGAGTGGACGCTGGCGCGTTTCCCGGATCCGCAGTTCGGCGAGTGGTTCGGCTACCTGCATCGCGACGGCACGGTGTCCACCCCTTTGAAAGGCGGCATCTGGAAGGGACCATTTCACATCCCGCGCGCCATGCTTTATTGCTGGAAATTGCTGGAGGAACTGAGCGCTCGGCGTGGCGCGGACTGAGCCCGCTCGTTGGACCGGCACGCGCCGACCGAACCTTCATGTACGCCAATAGACCCGCAGCCGCGTGCAGGCGCTGACGGCGGCGCTGAGCACCAGGGTCTTGATCAGCCCGCGCAGGACGCCGAGCCATGGCGTGGCCAGCACGCGTCCGAGCCAAGCTTCCAGACCGGTCAGATGGAAGACGGGGGCCACGAAGTTCCGCACGCCGGCGTAGGCAATCATGGGATTCTGGCCGCTGTCGATCAGCAGCCAGAGCCATCGTCCGGCGCGGAACACTTCGATCAGGACGGTGAAGAAGATGAGCGCGAAAATCGCCAATCCGGTGGTCACGAAGTAGTAGCTCATCGTGGGGCGGTCTTTCTTGATGCCGCCTTCGTAGGCTTCGAAAACCAGCCCGACGATCAGCCAGAGCACGCCCCAGGTGTAGAGCCGACGCAGCAGGTGTGCTAGCGCGTCCGCAGGCCGCGTGAACAGGCGCGCGCCCGCGGCGCACACGGCAGCGGCACAGAACGTGGTCCACGGTAGCCAGCGGGCCTGCAAACCTGCACAGATCAGGATGCTGAGGGCCGGCATCAAAAGCACGATTCCCAGGAATCGAACCCGCGACCAGGGACGTGGGTCCGCCTGAGTGAGCGACCGTGCGACACCGGTTTCCGGGGCGTGCTGCCACGTGAGCAGCAGGTCGCCGACGAGCGTTCCCGGCAGCACGATGAGCAGGTATTGTTGGAAGTACAGTCGGTAGAGCGCCGGCACGGGTGTCCAGTTCCAGACCGTCTGCACCCAGCCGTCGGGCACATGGGCCAGCCGCACGCCAATGACCGCCAGCATGAAGCCCAGGCGCAGGGCCGGCTCGTGTCGGGTGACCAGCCAGACCAGCGAGCCGGTCGCGACCGTGTTGGCCAGCACGACGATGATGATGTCACTGCGGGCGGCGACACGATTGATGTCCGCTAATGCTGCGTCGAAGTCGTGCCACGCCAGACTCAGACCACCCCCGTCGTGATAGCGGGTCAGAACGACGAATGCGAGCATGCCGGCCCAGCCCAGGATGCGCACCAGCGCCCGCACGCCTTTGGGCCACCGCCCGGGCAGTCGGGTCAGCGTCAAGAAGAGCAGCGCAAAGCCGAGCAGTCCCAGCCACCAGGTGCGACTGTCGGGCGGCGACTGAATCTTTGCGGGGACGATGTGGTCCACGTACAAAGCGAAGATCAGCAGCAGCAGGCCGCGCCGAAGACCGTGCCGCGTCAGGTGCCATCGGGAAACGCCCCGGGCCAACCGGGCTGATAAGGCCAGCGGAATCGCTGCTCCCATCGAAAAGAGGAAAAATGGGAAGACGAGGTCCACCCAAGTCAGTCCGGGCAGGTCGGGGTTGAACTTGTGCGCCGGCGGCGGAACCTGCGCGTGGTACATCCAGGCTGGCAGGTGCGTCCCGTCCGCCTGGATGCCGAAGGGAATCATACCGGACAAGGCCATGGTCAAAATCGCCAGCCCGCGCAAAGCATCCAGAGCGGCGGCGCGGGTTGGTACCCGGCCGCGCCCGCCTTCAGCGGCGTCAGCTTCGTGTGCAGCGAACATGGCCGTGCATGATACCCGCGGCGCTGGGGAATCGGTTGGTCCGCGGGTGCCGGGCTGTACTACCCCGGTTACAGTTGCCGATGGTCAGGAAGACCGGTAGAAACTCCGGCAACCCGGAATAAGCGGACCTGCTTGGTCGCTTTCCGGGCGCTGAACCCGAATCTGGAGACAAACAATGAAATCATCGGCAGCGGACGCGCTGAAGCAGAAGATCGCGGATCGCAAGGTTGTGGTCGGGGTGATCGGGGCTGGGATATGTGGGGCTTCCGCTGGTGCGTGAGTTCTGCGGCGCCGGAATCCGTGTGTGGGGCTTCGACGTTGATGAGCGGAAGGTGCGTATGCTCCGCGCCGGCCAGACGTATATCGAGCATCTGCCCGGGAAATTCTTCCAAGACCTGATTCGTCGCCGGCTGTTCACGCCGACGGCCGACATGGACCAGCTTCGGCGCCCGGACGCGATTCTGATCTGCGTCCCGACGCCGCTGGACAAGATGCGCGAGCCCGACATGTCGTACATCGAGAGCACGACGCTGGACATCGCGCGGCGACTGCGGCCCGGACAGTTGATCGTGCTGGAATCGACCACGTACCCCGGCACGACGCGGGAGGTTTGCCAGCCGATGCTGGACGCGACCGGTCTGCGGCTGGACCGGGACTACTTTCTGGCATTTTCGCCGGAACGGGAGGACCCCGGGCGAACGGACATTACGACGAAGCGCATTCCGAAGGTCGTGGGCGGGGTGACGCCGACGAGCGGGAAGCTGGCGGCGGCGGTGTACGCGCTGGCGCTGGATCGCGTGGTGCCGGTGTCGTCGGCGGATGTGGCGGAAGCCTGCAAGATCGTGGAAAACGTGTACCGGTGCGTGAATATCGCGCTGGTGAATGAGTTGAAGATGCTCTTCGACCGGATGGGCATCGACGTGTGGGAAGTGATCGAGGCCGCCAAGACCAAGCCCTTCGGTTTTCAGGCCTTCTATCCGGGCCCGGGTTTGGGCGGGCACTGCATCCCCATCGATCCGTTCTACCTGTCCTGGAAGGCCCGCGAATTCAACATGACGACGCGCTTCATCGAGCTCGCGGGGGAGATCAACACCCGCATGCCGGAGTACGTGATCGGCCGCGTGATGGAGGCGCTCAATGAGCGCGGTCAGTCGCTGAAAGGCTCGCGGGTGCTGGTCCTGGGTCTGGCTTACAAGAAAGACGTGGACGACGTGCGCGAGTCGCCCGCGGTCACGCTGATCGAGTTGCTGCAGAAGCACGGGGCTGCGGTGGACTACCACGATCCCCACATCCCCACGGCCAAGCCGATGCGGGAACACAACATTACGCATATGCGCAGCGTTCCGCTGACGCCCGCCAACCTGCGGAAGTACGACTGCGTCCTGATCGCGACCGATCATTCCCGCGTGGATTATCAGCTCGTGTGTGACCATGCGCGGCTCATTGTGGATACGCGAAACGCCTGCGCCGCGGTGAAACGACCCAAAGCGCAGATCGTGAAAGCGTAAGGGGCCGGGCAGCGGCCCGTGCGACACGCCGCCGCGGGTCCGCCGCCGTTGACCGGTGTGGGGCGCTCCTTCAGAATGCGGTCGTCCACGCGACGATACGGAGGACGCGGCCCATGTCAGGTTCGACGCGACTCTGGACACCCTCCCCCGAACGGGTGCGAAACTCGCAGATGTACGACTTCATGCAGCGGGCGGCCCAGCGCTTTGGCTTCCCCGCCGAATGGGAGGCGCTGCGCACGTGGTCCATCGAGCAGCCGGCGGCATTCTGGGGTGAGATGCTGGAATACGCCGGAATCCGCCCTTCCGCGCCGGCGCAGACCGCCATGAGCGGCGCGGGCATGCTGGGCACGAAGTGGTTCGACGGGATGACTCTCAACTACGCCCGTCACCTCCTGCGCTTCGACGACGAGGACGACGCGCTGATCTTCGAGTCCGAGCTCGGCGGACGCGGGCGCATGTCTCACCGCCAGTTGCGGGCGGAGGTCGCACGCTGTGCCGCGGCCTTGCGCGCCGTTGGGGTTCGGCGGGGTGACCGCGTGGCCGGTTTCATGCCCAACATTCCCGAGACGGTCATCGCCATGCTCGGCGCCGCCAGCCAGGGGGCCATCTGGTCCTCGTGTTCGCCCGATTTCGGCGTGCGGGGCGTGTTGGACCGGTTTGGGCAGATCGAACCGACCGTACTGGTGGTCGCCGACGGGTACACCTATGGTGGCAAGCGTTTCGAAGTGCTGTCCCGGGTGCGGGAACTGGTGCCGCAACTGCCGAGTGTCAGGCGGGTCGTCCTGGTGCCGTTTCTGGATCCGCACCCGACCCTGGCGGGGATTCCAAACGGCGTGCTCTGGCGGGACTTCCTCGGCCCGCTGGAGCGGCCAGCGCCGCCGCTGGAGTTCGAGGAGGTGCCCTTCGACCACCCGTTGTTCATCATGTACTCGTCCGGAACGACCGGGGTGCCCAAGTGCATCGTGCACGGCCACGGGGGCACGCTGCTTCAGCACATGAAGGAGCTGATGCTCCACTGTGACCTGCGGGCGGGCGAGCGCATCTTCTACTTCACGACCTGCGGCTGGATGATGTGGAACTGGCTGGTCAGCGGGTTGGGCGTGGGGGCCACGGTCGTCTTGTACGAGGGCAACCCCGGACACCCGAGCATGGACCGGCTGTGGCAGATGGCGGAGGAGACGCGACTGCATATCTTCGGGACGAGCGCGAAGTACATCGCGGCCTGTCAGAAGGCGAGTCTCGAACCCGGCCGCCATCATGATCTGTCGGCGCTGCGGTGCATCTGTTCGACCGGTTCCCCGCTGAGTGTGGACCTGTTCCACTGGGTGTACGAGCACGTCAAGGCGGATTTGCAGCTTTCGTCGATCAGCGGCGGCACGGATATCATCTCGTGCTTCATGCTCGGCAACCCGATGCTGCCGGTCTACGCGGGTGAGATCCAATGCCGCGGGCTGGGCATGGATGTCCAGGCGTGGACGGAGGATGCCCGCCCGGTGATCGGGCAGAAGGGCGAACTGGTCTGCTGCCGGCCGTTTCCCTCTCAGCCGGTGGGGTTCTGGAACGACCCGGACGGGCGCAAGTACCGCAGCGCCTACTTCGAGCATCCCTGGACACGGCCGGATGCCCCCGTCGTCTGGCGACACGGGGACTTCATCGAGATTACGCCCAACGGGGGCGTCATCGTCTATGGGCGGTCCGACGCGACGCTGAACCCGGCGGGCGTGCGCATCGGGACCGCGGAGATCTACCGCATCGTCGAAGGTCTCCCGGAAATCGTAGACAGTCTCGTGGTCGGCAAGGACACGCCCGACGCGGACGTCGAAGTCTGTCTGTTCGTCGTCCTGCGGCCGGGCCTCAAGCTGGACGAGGCGCTGGACCGCAAAATCCGCACCGCGATTGCCGAGGGCGCCACCAAGCGGCACGTGCCCAAGCACATCCGGAAGGTGAGTGCCATCCCGTACACGATCAACGGCAAGAAGGTGGAACTCGCTGTTCGGCAGGTGATCCACGGACAGGACGTGCCCAATAAGGACGCCCTGGCAAACCCCCGAGGTGTTAGAGGAATACCGGGGCATCGTGTGACGGGCTGCCGCTTGGCTCCCCCTGTGCTCAGCCGCGCCGCAGTACCGCGCACGCGGCGGCGGGTTGCGCGACCCCAACGCATGCGTGTGGGCACTCGGAGCCGGGGCTGTTACACGTTTGGACTGCGGTCAACGGCCCGGCCGGGCGGCGCGTGCTTCTCTCCTGCGTGCCGCGAGCGTAGAATAACGGCTTCGCGTTCAGCAGGAGAACATACCCCGTGCCATTCGTATTCAAGCCGTTCGAGCAGATGACGGAGGAGGATTACCGCAACATCGGGCTCAAGGTGGGCCTGGAGGTCCACCAGCAGCTCCGTACGCAGCGGAAGCTGTTCTGTCGGTGTCCGGCCGGCATCTACAGCGACGAGTACGACGCGGAGATTCTCCGTCACATGCGGCCGACGCTGTCCGAGCTGGGCGAGTACGACGGTACTGCCCTGATGGAGAAGAAGACGCGGAAGAACATCATCTATCGCATCCACCACGCGACCGTCTGCACCTATGAGTTCGACGACACGCCGCCTTTCTTCATCGACGACGTCGCCCTCGACATCGCCCTGGAAATCGCGATGCTGCTGCGGCTGAACCTGGTCGGCGAACTGCACATTTCCCGCAAGCAGTACCTCGATGGCTCGATTCCCACCGGCTTCCAGCGCACGGGTATTCTCGGGGTGGATGGTTGGATCCCTTTCCGGGACCGCCGCATCCGCATCCGCCAGCTCTCCATCGAAGAGGACGCCTGCCGCGAGGTCTGGGATCGCGGCCATGATCGCGTGTTCCTGACCGATCGTCTGGGCATGCCGCTCGTTGAAACGGTGACCGAGCCCGATATGCGCACCCCGCAGGAGGCGGCGGAGGTGGGCCAGATCCTGCGCCTGCTGGCGCGCAGCACGGGGAAGGTCCGCACCGGATACGGCGCGGCACGTCAGGACGTGAACGTGAGCGTGACCGGCGGCACACGCTGCGAGATCAAGGGCACGCCACAGATCTGGCGCAACCCGCGTCTGATTTATAACGAAGCCCGACGGCAATGCAGTCTGCTGCATATCCGGCAGGTGCTGCGGGAGCGCGGAGTGACGCCCGATACGTTCCGGGCGGAGTTTCAGGACGTCACGCCGGTAGTCGCCCGCACGGAATACGCCTTGCTGCGGCACGCCGTGCAGGAAGGTCACGTGGTGAAGTGCGTGGTTCTGCACGGTTTTGCCGATTTGCTGAACGAGCCCACGCAGGAGCGGACGACGTTCGCCCGCGAGTTCGCGGATCGTGTACGCGTCATCGCGTGCCTGACGCATACGCCGAACATCATCCATTCGGACCAGGCGGCCGACACGCTCCCCGGGCGGGATTGGAAAGCGCTGCGGCGGAAGATGCGGGCGGGGAGCGGGGACGTTCTGGTGCTGGTGTGGGGTAATGAACAGGACGCCACGACGGCCTGCGAGGAGATCGTGATCCGCGGGCGTGAGGCGACGATGGGGGTTCCGAACGATACGCGGCAGGCGCTGAAGGACGGAACGAACGGTTTCGAGCGCGTGCTGCCCGGGGCGGAGCGGATGTACCCGGATACGGACTTGCCGCCCTTGGCCATCACGCAGGAGCGGCTGGAGCGGATTCGCGCGGGGCTCCCGGAGCTGGTGTGGGACCGTCTGGCGCGCTACGAGAAACTAGGGCTTCCACAGGACGTGGTGCGGCCGCTGTGCACTTCGCCGCGGGCCGGATTGTTCGATCGCCTGATCAGCGAGCTGCGGATCGATCCGAAGTTCGCCGCGGTAACGCTGGTGCAGCGCTTCAAGGGGTTGCGGCGGCGCGGGCGGGCGATCGACGCGGTGCCCGACGCCGCGGTGTTTGAGGTTTTTCGGGCCTACGCCGAGGGTCGGCTGGCCCGGGAGGGGATGCTGCCGGTGTGGGAAGAACTCGCCGGGGCGGCGGCCGCCGGCGAAGACGTGAGCCGGCGCGTCGCGGACGTACTCCGCGAGTATGGCGGCGAGCCGGTGTCGGCGCAGGAACTCGCGCAGGAGGTCGAAGCGCGTCTGGCGGGCCTGAGTGACGCGCGGTTCGAGAATGTCGCACAGAAGGCCCGCTATCTGTGTGGACAACTGATGGCGGAGTTCGTGGGACGCGTCGACGGACGGCAACTTGTCCGGCTGGTTCACGAGAAACTCGGCCTGCGCGTGGACCAGGACGCGGCTCTTCCCTGTCGAGGCTGAGGTGGGCGACGGCGTGCCGAGCGCCAGGCGCGCCTACACGCGGTGCGCCAGCAGCACGGTGATGTCGTCCGGTTGAGATCCGCCTTCTGTAAAGTTGCGCAGGTCAGTCAGCATTTCCTTCAGCGTGGCACTGGCGAGCTGGCCGAACCCGTCGCAGAGGATGTTGACGAAGCGTTCCTCTCCGAAGGTCTCGTCGCGGCGATTCTTGGCGGTGGTGACGCCGGGGGTGAATAAGACCAGGGTTTCGCCGGGCTCGAGCTGCTCGCTGAGAAGGGGATAGACCGTGCTGCGGGATAGGCCGAGCTCCGGGGCAGGCTGGTCCGGGGCGAGCGAGCGTTCTTCGCCGCGGGCGCTGACGATGAAGGCGCCGACATGGCCGGCCAGAGAGTAGCGTAGCTGCCCGGTCGGAGGGTCGATGACGCCGGCGAAGCAGTGCAGTGGGTGGTCGGACCGCCCGTCATACAGCAGCCAATTGAGGGAGCGCAGATAAACGCTGGGGCTGTCCTGATGCATGGCCGCGACGCGGAACGCGGTCTGGGCCTGCACCATCAGGATGCTGGGCAGGGCGCCGGCCGCCGGCGTGTGCGCCACCATGAAGGCGACCGAGTTGTTCGGCAGTCGCAGAACGTCGTAGATGTCGCCCGAGCGTTCGTGGCCAGGCTCCCGGAAGGCGCCGAATTGCAACTCCTCGGACTGCGGGAGTTTGCGGGGTGTCAGGCGCTGCTGAATCTCGTGTGCGACGCTCACCTGCCCGGCGATCATGGCCGCCCGGTTGCGGGCCAGCCACTTGAAGATCGCATCCAACTGGTAAGCACACAGGTCGAGCAGCAGGACAAAGAAATCCACGTCGCGGGCGTCGAACCGCCGGCCGCTTTCCCCGCTGTCCAGGTATACCATCCCCAGTGTGCCGTCCGGTCCGATCAGCGGTCCGGCTAGGATGGAGAGACGTTCCTCGGAACTCAGCACCGGAACCAGGACGAACTGGGCCCGGTCCAGAATGCGCGGCTTCAGCTCGTGCCCGATCGCCGGCAGGTCCGTAGCCTGACCGGTAATGAGGCGGCCTTCCTCGTATTCCATCGGCCCGTAGTTCACCCGCCGGACGCCGACCCAGGCCCGCTGGGCCGCGAACGTCGACAACAACGACCCCAGCAAAGCGTCGATGAACTCCCCAACGGTAATGGCGCCGGAAATCGCCAGCGTGGCCCGGGCCACGGCTTCCAACTGCGCGGGCTGAACCGTGAGCGCTTCGTCGGGGCGCTTCAAGGTGGCGGTCGGCGGCAGCTTGGTCTGCGCGAAGCGCTCAAGGGCAGCGCGCGACGTGCCGAGCACCGCCCGCGGGGCCTTCTCTTCGTAGTCGGGATACACGCGGATCGCGTAGTCGAGGAGCTGTATCTCGTCCCCTGGCTTTAGTGTCGCCTGGTCCGTAATCCGCGTTCCGTTGAGTCGCAGCTCGCACGCCGCATCGAGTTGCTGAAGAATCCACACACCATCCCGTTCCGGGTAGATCACCGCCTGCTGCGAGCCAACGCGAGAATCGTTAAGCTGAATGCGACACCCGGCGCGCGAGCCGACGTACACGGCCTCCAGACCGCACACGATGTCCGCGATCATGGCCTCCTGTTGGAGGACGATCAGACGCACGCTCGACCCTCAGAGCGACGGCGCCGCCGCGCTGCCCCACGCCCAAGGTCCGACCCTCTGGGCCGCACCACGNCCAGGCGAGCCCGAGGCACGCGGCGGGAATGGCGAACCCTGCCGCCTGAAATAGTATCGGCGTAGTCTGCTCCGAGCCAGACGGCCTGCGGTGGCCCCTTTGTGTACCCGGTTGCGAGCACAGGGCAGACGGCGGGAGGCAGAAAACCAGCGGGCCGGACGCGTTATGCCGCCGGCGCGCCCACCAGGTTCTTGACCTTCGCGGCGAGCTGGTCCGGGGCGAAAGGTTTGATGAGGTAATCGTTGGCACCGGCCTTGATCGCCTCAATGACGCGGGACTTCTCGGCTTCTGTGGTGACCATGATGACGGGGGTCTTCTTCCCCGCCTGCCGCAGGGCGCGCAGCATGTCGATGCCGCTCATTTTTGGCATGTTCCAGTCCAGGAGGATCAGGTCGAACTCCTGCTCCGTCGCCGCCTTGAGGGCTTCCGCCCCGTCGCCCGCCTCGGCCGCCTCGGAAATCCCGACCATACTGAGGGCTTTGATCACGATACGGCGAATCGTGAGAGAGTCGTCGACGACCAGCGCCTTCATCACGCGGACCTCTAGTTCGGGTTATACGTGACTTCCATGCTGAAGTTGCCCGCCTCGGAAGTGAAGCCGACTTCCAGCCACACCGACTTGCTCGGGTACTTGAGCTTGTACCGAATTCCCTCCACGACCGTCGGCAGCCCCAGCTCCAGCGGCGGATCGTAGTTCAGCTTGGCCTTGGCGTTCCCGGCAACCATGTTGACCAGCTCGGAAATCGCGTCCACCACTTCCTCGTTCAGCGTCGTGTGCTCCGTGCCCAGCAGCCGCCCGGCGAGCTTCAGCGCTGTTTCCGGAGGGAACCGCAGCGCGACCACACCGCTGACCTGCCCGCTCAACCCCACCATGGACGTGATCACGGGGCTGTCTGTCGTGACGTCGTTACCTTGGTTGACGCGCACGCCATTACGCTTCGGCTGGACATGCAGCATCGTCGTGAAAACGTTGTCCACCGCTTCGATAAACGGGTTGATGTAGTTGACGTCCACGATTGTCGCTCCGCCGTAACCGGTTATTGGAAGATTCCATCTCCGGGTCTGCCGCGCCTCCATTGCTGGACCCTGCTCCCTGCCGCACGGGGGATTTATCGTCTGCCATCGAGCACGGGTTTGACAATTCGGGCCGCCAGACCACGTCCCAGAAACTGCTAACGCGTTGCAGCGGTCTGGTAACTTTCCAGTACCCGGGCGATGGCGGCCGGGATTTCGGTCAGCGGCAGAATTTGCTGGACGCAGCCAGTGTCGGCGGCGGCCTTGGGCATGCCATATACCAGGCTGGTCTGTTCATCCTGGGCGATCGTTCTCGCCCCGGCCGCGGCCAAGTCGACAATGCCCTGGGCCCCGTCCCGACCCATCCCGGTCATGATCACGCCGATGGCGCGCGGTCCGCACGCCTTGGCGACCGAGCTGAACATGGCGTCGACGGAGGGACGGTGTCCCGACACTGGCGGCCCGCCATCCAGCTCGGTGAACAACTGGACCCCGCGTCGAACCAGCCGCAGATGCCTATCCCCAGGCGCAATCAGAATCGTGCCCTGCTCCAGCGGCTCGCCGTGGCCGGCTTCGCGTACCCGCATCGGACACACGTTGTCCAGATGTCGTGCAAATGGGCCGGTGAACTGCGCAGGCATGTGTTGCGTCACCAGAATGGGCACGAAGTCGCTGGGGAACGCCGGCAACATCTGGTGCAGCGTCTGCGGTCCGCCGCAACTGATGCCGATGGCCACGACCCACCCCGTGGCACGATTGGGCGGCAAACGGGCAATGACCTGGTCGCGGCTGACCTGTGTCAGCCGGCGGACGCGCCCCTTGCTGCGCGCCGCGGCCAAGACCTTGGTTTGCAGATTCTGCTGGAACTCTGGCCGGGCGGTGCGGGCGGCATGCTGCGGCTTGGTGATATAGTCGAACGCGCCCTTGTTGAGCGCTTCGAATGTAACCTGCGCTCCCGCCTGCGTCAGCGTCGAAACGACCAGAAAGCTTACCGGCAGCTTGCCCGCGGCGCGTTCCAGTACGCCTATGCCGTCCAGTCGGGGCATCTCGATGTCGAGCGTGACAACGTCGGGACGCAGGGCCGCAATCTTCTTGAGCGCGTCGACGCCGTCGACCGCCTGCCCGACGACCTCGATTTGCGGATGGCGTGCCAGCGCCCCGACGATGAAGGCGCGGATCAGTGCGCTGTCGTCTACCACCAGCACGCGAACGACTGGACCTTTCATGATGGCAAGGTGCCTCGTTTTCACACGACTGGCCAGGTTATCTGACCGGCCCAAGCGCGGGGCGCCCGCCGCGCAACCGCAGCCTGTCAGTTTCTATCGACCGGATGCCGGCCGGCTTTCGCTCCGGTCGGCTCCCATCCGGTTTGACACGGCCGGGCAGCCGAGACATACTACGTGTCTGGCGTGCCAGCGCCCGCTGGCAGCCGACGGTCGGGGCCGTAGCTCAATCGGTTTAGAGCGCCGCCCTGTCACGGCGGAGGTTGCGGGTTCGAGTCCCGTCGGCCTCGTGAAACCCGGTCGTCAGGCGTCGGCCGGGTTTTTTCTGCGCACCGACGCCAAAAGGCAAAGCTTCCCCTGTTCTTCTCAGACCCGTCGGCTATCGCTTGCCAGAATACGCTCCCGCAGTGCGACAGCCAGAACGGCACAACCGGCGTACAAGATCAGTTGCACCGCGACACGCACGATGGCCGTCACGGCGGCACCATGGACGGGCGCCGTGCCGGGGATCAGTCGGACCGCCGCGACCGTCGTGGCCGCCAGGGTCACTACTTGGATCGGCACCTGCACCCAGAAGACGCGCATCTGCGTGGTCGCGATGCCAAAGACGTTGGTCAACAGCGCCAAAGCATGCGCCAGCGCGATCAGGCGGAATTCGCTTTCAAACCGCGCATACTCGGGCGTGTACAGCGTCGACAGAATCCAGCCGCCGAACCATGTCGCGACCAGGACGACCCCGGCGCCGATGGCGAGCGCCAGTCCGGTCAGCGCGCCCCCCAGGCGTAAAAAAGCGCGCAGGTCCGCGCGATAGTACGCGCTGAGCCGGTGCGCGGCGGCCGTGGCAGCCTGAATCACGACCAGGTTGCCGGCCAGCGTGATGTAGCTGAGGGCGCCGAAGTAACCCAACTGCCGGCGCCCATCCGGGACGGCGTCGCTTTCGAACAGCCAGCGGGGAAAGCTGTCGCACAGGTTGATGAGGAGCGCCACCAGGCCGAGCGGCAGTGTCTGGAGCGCCAGCGCCCGCAGCGCGTGCCGGTCGACTGACAGGTCCCATAGCCGGGCGTCGTACACGTGCCGTCGGTCGTACACGTAGTAAACCAGAATGAAACCCGCGCCGTGCAGCACGAACGCGGCGGCGGTGGCCGCTGCGGCTTCCGGACCCCGGGGGTTAGTCACCCGGGCCGCCAGCGGTAGAAGAACTGCGAACGGCACTAGCGTCGCGAACCCTCGCAGCAGGTAGGCCCCTGCCAGCAAGTCCAGTCGCTCGCGGCGTTGGAACGTCCCCCAGCCGGCTTCGGCCGTCGACCAGGCCAGGCGGGCGACAAACACGCCGACCAATACCAGTGCGCCGGTGATCTGCGCATCGAGGATCGTCCGCCACAGCGCTACACCGGCCAAGACACAGCCCGCGATGAACATCAATCGGCTGCGTAGGGCGAGATAGGTGCCCACGCTGAAGTGTCCGGCGGCGTCAGAGACCAGCGCCGCCCGCAGCTCCAGTCCGAACAGCAGCAGGACGGGCGTCGCGACCGCCAGCGCGAAGAAGTACTGTCCCACCAGTTCGGGCGGGCTGAAGCGGGTGAGCAAAACGAGCGCGCCGAGTTGACACACATGAAAACCGCCTGTGCCGAGGACGGCCCAGGCGGCGTTGCTCAACAGCGTGCGACGGGGCGGTGGGCCCACGGCACCGGTCATGGCAGCGGAATGTCGTCCGCCTCGATCGGCAGTTGAACATCCTGCACGACCGGGTGTACCTCCAGCACGAGTTGCATCTCGTTGTTGAAGGCGGCTGTGTCGAATAAGAAGGCCTGGCACTCCTCACCCGCCGCCGTGGTCACTGTCGTCTGCCGATATCGCATCGGCTGCATGTTTCCGTCAAAAAACGACACGCTTTGCACGTTGTCGGCCTTGGTCTGGAATTGCAGCACGATTGTCTTGTCCGCCGGCAGCGGTTGGGTGAACTGCTCCGGCGGGACGATCCGCACGGTCAGACCCAGCGCTTGCAGTCGCGGGTCCTCGATGGCTCGCCCGAAGAACTGAAGCGGGTTGAGGACGGTGTACTTCTCGATCTCGTCGGCCAGGATCAGGCGGATTGAACCGCGCAAGTGCTTGATCGTCCGGGCGCCGCGGGCGGACAGCCGCGCCTTGCTTCCGATGCGCAGCCCGTCGCGTGCAAGCTGTTCCGGTGGAACCTGCGGCGCCGGCCGCATCTGCTTGCGCTCCTGGTCCGAAAACGTGTTGGGATCCACCATGGCGTGCCCGGTGTCGTCGACCACCTCGGTCAGAATCGCGTTGCCCAGACGCACGATCCGCTTGATGTCCGCCCCTTGAAGACGCAGTCGCATCGCGAAACTGGATTCGGCCGCGCTGTGCTCCGGGGAATCCATGTACAACGTGCGCACCTCCCGCATCGCATCGACGACCGCCTTCAACGGCCCCTCATCGTACTTGGGCTCCGCGGTCGGCTGCGGCTCGGGCGCCTTCTCCTCCTGGGCCGCGGGCTGTGTGGCAGGCGGTGGAGGTGACGTCGGCTCAGCCGTGGCCACCTTCGTCGGTGCGGGCGCGGGCTGCGCCGCTGGACCCTCCGAGCGCATCTCCGCCTGACAGCCGGTCATCCCCAGAAGCAGCAAACACACCTGCACAATGATGAGGCGCATGCGACTCTCCTTCCCGGAACCATAAGCCATGACTGGCCGGCCCGCCCGGACGCCCGCCGCGCCGGCGACACGACCGCGACCGGCTGTACGAAGTGCCGTTATGTTCCGCCACCTGCGTTACTCCGTCAACAGGGATACCCCTCAGGAGTGCGCAGCCCCCGGGGGCCGGCGCATAGCACGGGCGCAGGCCCCACCCGCCTGCGCCCTGCTTTCACACGATGCGCGACAATCCGGATGCTGCGCGGTCTAGCGCCGCCGCAACAGCAGACCCAGCAACGCCAGCCCGAGGCTGGCCGGCTCGGGGATTACCTCGAACTTGGCTGTGCCGGCGTACTGATTGACCCAGAAGACGACCGTGTTGTTCACGGCGTCCGTGGTGAACGACCAGTTGGCCGTATTGACACTGCGGTTGTCCCAACTGATGGAGTCCCACGTTCCGGTGACGACGGGCTTCCAGTCATAGGTGCCCGGGGGCAGGGTGGCCATGTACTTATAGATGCCGCCGCCCTGCGGAATCATGGCGGTCACCGGATCGTTGTTGGTCCAGTTTGTGCCGCCTACCAGATACTGCCAGTTGCCGACGGCCGTCCACGCGCCGGGGTCTGTGCTCTGTCCCAGTCGCTCGATTGTCGGCGACCAACCATCCGCATACGTATTGATGTCGTAGCTGAGGGTGATCGTGCCTTCGGAGCCGACGTAGAACCAACTGTTCGGGCCCGGATAGTTGTTGTTCCACGTGCCGTCGGTGATCTTGTACTCATACCGGCCCGGGCTGAGTCCCGTGACGGTCAGCGTGAAGATGCCGCTGCCCGGAAACGTCTCCGTCATCGGGTGCGACCCGGCATTCCAGCCTTGGAAGCTGCCCGCCACGTGCGGGGTCGTGATGACGGCCATGGCCGGCAGCGCCGCCATGGCTCCGATACCCAGAATAGCTGTCAGATACTTCATCCTTGCTCCTCCTATACTGCGAACTCTCATATCTCCCTTTCGGATCCCCGGCCGCACGGCCGGGAAGTCAATCCTCTCGCGTCGTTCCTGCCATCCGCCTGCGTCGCCGTCGACTACGGGCAGCTCGTGCCGATGAGTGCCACGAACGCGTCGATGTCCGCGAACGTCACATCGCCGTCGCTATTGCAGTCGGCGTTCAGCCACGGGCACGGAGCGTGGGTCCAGTTCTCCTCCCCGCCCAAGGCTTCCACGAAGTTGTCGATGTCGGCGAAGGTGATTTCGCCGTCACAGTTGGTGTCGCCCGGACACAGCGTCGGACCGGCCGGGCCGACCTCCACCTTGACCACGCCCGTGACCGCGTCAACCCACAGCTTGATGACGTCGGTGGCGGCCGCGACCGTGAACTGCATATTCGCCGTATTGATGCTGCGGGCATCCCAGCTCACCGATTCCCAGTCCGGCGGAATGCCCGGGGGCGCAGTCAGAACGGCCTTCCAGAAGTAGGGCCCCGCTGTCACGCCTGTGCCCTCGAACTTGTACACGCCGTTGCCCTGCGGCTGCATCACCGTGTATGGGCTGTTGCGATCCCAGTCGCCCCCGCCAAAGAAGTGCTGGAAGTTGCCGGCTGCGACCCAGCTTCCCGGAACGCACGCCGGCGGTAACGGCAAACGGTCACGAGCGGGCGCCCAGCCATCGGCATAGAAGTTCGAGTCGTACGTCACCAGGCATTCGCCGTTCGCGTCGGCGTAGAACCAACTGTTCGAGCTCGGCAGGTTGTTCGCCCACGTGCCGTCGGTGATCTTGAACAGGTGCCGGCTGCCCGGGGTCAGCCCGGTGACGAGCTTGGTCCAGATCCGGCTGCCCGGGGCGGTCTCCACCATCTGATACGCCGGGTCGCCCGCGTTCCAGCCGTTGAAGTCCCCGGCCAAGTAGGGCGTCGCAATGGTCGGCGCCGCGCAAGGATTCTGTGCGCAGGTCGTCCCCGGGTAAAACACAGCCAGCGGGTCATTGCACTCGAACCGCCGAACTTCGCTGCACGCGAGCCCGAGGCAGCAGGCGCCGGCTTCGCACGGAGCGCTGCCGCAGTTCGTGTAGTTGCCCACGTAGCTGCCCCCGCCCGCCGTGCAGGCCGCTTCCCGCAGGATCGCGCACGTGTTTTCGAAGCAGCACGCCCCGCTGGGCGGCAACAAGCACGGACAGCCGTCGCAGGTCTCGTTCGGGGTGAACGTCCCGCCGAGCGCGTTGCACTCGGCCTGGTTCTCGACCACATAGCACTGACCCGCATAGCCGTCGTCAACGCAGCAGCGGCCGAAGGCCGGCGTGCAGGGGTTGCCGTCGCAGCTCGTGTTGTCCCCGAGATAGACCTTGCCGCTGCCGACGCAGGCCGCCTGCGTCGTCACAGTGCAGCTCGTTCCCGTGCAGCACGCACCCACGTGCGGGACGGTGCCAGAGACCGTGAACGGGCTGTGCGCGGTGCTCGCCAGGTTTACCGCCCGGGACTCGCCCAGGTTGGGCGACCCAAACAGCCCGCCGAGCACCTGGTTCGAGAAGTTCGCGTGCTGCGGGTCGCCGATGATTGCCGTCACCCGAATATCCCCCGTAGGGTTGCCGAGGGCGGAAAGCGGAATGGCGATTTCGATGCCGGTGGTCACGCCGGAGCCGTCGGAGAACGCCGATCCGCCGTCCACGCCGGCGACGTTGCTGTTATCCACGGTGACGAGGATGGCTGGAGCGCCGACCTCGCCGCCCGCAAGCGCTCCGCCAGCGGTCTGGCACTTGGGCTGTCCGGCGCCGCAGTAGTACAGCACGCCCGGGTTGCTCTCGTTCACGTACAGCTCGGCGTAATCCACATAGATGCTGACCGGGTCACCGTAGCAGCCGACGGAAACCCAGAAGTCGGCTTCGAAGCCACTGGCGAAGGTCAGGCCGGGTGTCTCCGGGTTGCCGTTATCGGACATCCGCCGAATCCCGCTGTTCTGGTTCGGGCCGGGATTCTGGGCTAATAGCCGGTTTTGCCCGCCGGGGCGGGTATCGAAGAACAGCTCCAGCTTGTTCCCGTTCGTCTCGAAGTTTCCCGCCAAAACGAGGTACAGCATGCCGTCGTAGACCACGCCGTACGCGGCATCCAGCTCGGACCCGTTGCAGACGTCGGGGCGACCAAGATTCGCGTCGCCGTAGCCCGTCTGCGTGTCTTGCACGGCCAGTGCGGGACCATATAGCGGGTCTCTCGCACTGCCATCAATGACTGGAGCGGCTAGGGCTGCGCAACAGCACAGGCCGAGCAAACCGACGAGACTGATTCGCGCCATGATTCCGGTCCTCCTGCGATGGACATAGGTGACGGGATAGCGGCAGCCCGACTGGCCCACCCCGGGCGCCCGGCTCGAGGATACGCCGCTTTCCCCAACATCAATCAAACTTCAGCCTAGTTGCCGTGGACTACCAAGTCAAGGAAAAAACCGCCTCAACCTCAGCCCGGCCCGCGTCGCTGGGCCGTGCCCGCGGCCCTGAGGACGCCCCACGCGGCGGCCGGCAGGTCGCCGCGTACTTGCCGCGCCAGGGCACCGTGCGGGGGCTGCGCCACAGCGTGAGTTATCCGACGATACGAGCGACGAGCGTGTACAAGCCTGCGGCGATGGCTGCCGACATGGGCAGTGTCAGGACCCACGCCGTCACGATTTCCGTGCCCACGGCCCAGCGGACGGCGGTTGGCCGGCGGATGGCACCGACCCCGAAGATAGCCCCAGTGATGGTGTGCGTCGTGCTCACGGGGATTCCGAAGTGCGACACGGCGAGGATGGTCACACCGCCGCCGGTTTCGGCGCAGAATCCGTCGACGGGCCGCAGTCGTGTGACTCGGCTGCCCAGCGTATGGACGACTTTCCAGCCGCCCAGATAGGTGCCCAAGGCGATGGCGCCGTGACAACTGAGGATGATCCACCAGGCGAGCTGATGGGACGCAGGGTTGCCATCGTGCGTCGCCCAGCGTTGAAGCGAAGGCACGCTCATCAACAGGGCGAAGATGATGCCCATCGTCTTTTGGGCATCGTTGAGTCCGTGACTGAGGCTGTAGACACCGGCCGAGACGAGCTGCAACACGCGGAATACCCGGTCAACGGCGCGCGGGCTCTGCTGGCGGCACAGCCAGAAGGTGCCGATCGTCATCCCGGTGCCCAGCAGCAGACCGATCAGGGGCGAAAGGACGATGAAGGCTGCCACGATGGCCAGGCGGGGCCAGTAGAGCGCGCCGGCACCGGCGCGACAGAGTGCGGCCCCGGCCAGAGCCCCGATCAGTGCGTGCGAAACACTGATCGGCAGTCCCTTACGCGTGCAGAAGAAGGTCCACACGATGGCCGCCAGCAGGGCCGCCAAGATCAGGTGCGGCGTGATGACCTCCGGCACGACCAGCCCCGTCCCGATCGTGCGGGCGACGTGGGTTTCAAAGAGGAAGGCGGCGACGAAGTTGAAAAATGCAGCCCACAGGACGGCCGTCCTGGGCGAAAGCACACGCGTACTGACGATCGTGGCGATAGAGTTCGCCGCGTCGTTCATCCCGTTGCTGAAGTCGAACAGCAGGGCAACCGCGACGATGAAGAGAACGTACGCGACCATCGCGGGCGTCGATCAGGCGTTCTTCAGCATGATGCCGCGGATCGTGTTGGCGATGTCTTCACACCGGTCGATGGCCCGCTCGGTCATGTCGTAGATTTCCTTCCACTTCATCACGAACAGCGGATGATGTCCCTGCTCGAAGAGTTCGGCCAAAGCGGCGTGATTGATGTCGTCGCCCACGTTCTCCAGATAGTGGATCTCCACGAGCTGCTCATGCAACCCGTTCGGCTTCTTCAGATTCCGCAGCCGGGCGACCGCGTCGCTCATCCGCTGGCACGCCCGCAGCAGGACGTCGGTCTGCTTGACGAACGGCGGCAACGGCTCGGGGATCCGGTAAAGAGTCAAGCGTTTGGCCGCCGCGTCGATCTCGTCGATCACGTCGTCCATCCGCGTCATCAGATGCTCGATATCCTCGCGGTCGAACGGGGTGATGAAGCTCTGATCGAGGCGATCGTAGGTGCGGTGAGCGATCTCGTCGCCGTCGTGCTCGAGTTGCCGGATGCGCGTCACGTATTCGTCGCGGTTGGCATAGTCGCGAGCCAGAGCGGCGTAGGCCTCCGCGGCGCGCACGGCCACCGCCGCCGCCCGCTCCAGCAGGTCGAAGAACGCTACGTTGCGCGGCATGATGCTGAGCACGTTCTGGCCTCCCGGACCGACACCACCGGTCGCCCCCCCGTTGGACGCGCCCCATTCTAGAAGCAGCGCCAACCCGGTGGAAGGACCCGGAACTGGCAACGGCCCGGTCGGAGGGCGGACTGCCCGGTCCAGGGCTGTCGCTCCTTCTTCTGACACCCGCTTCCGTATAGACTGACCGCATATGTTCGAGTTGCTGAGCGAGAAGCTGAGCGGTGTTTTTCAAAGCCTGCGCGGCCGGGGGCGGGTCACAGAGGCGAATGTCCGCGACGCGATGCGCTCGATCCGCACGGCCCTCCTGGAAGCCGATGTCCATGTCGACGTGGCCCGCCGGTTCTGCGACGCGTGTCTGGAGAAAGCCCTCGGGATGAAGGTGCTGGACACGCTGCGGCCCGAGCAGGTCATGGTCAAGGTGGTGTACGACGAGCTCGTGCGGCTGATGGGGCCGGTGGAGTCGCGGATTCCGTTCGTGTCGCAGCCGCCGACCATTGTGCTGATGGCGGGTCTTCAGGGTTCAGGGAAGACGACCACGTGTGCCAAACTCGCTCGGTACTGCCTCCAGCGTGGTAAGAAGCCGCTGCTGGTGGCCGCGGATCTCAAGCGGCCGGCGGCCATCGACCAGCTTGAAGTCCTGGGCCGACAGGTGGATGTGCCCGTCTTCGTGCAGCGCGATCATCAAAACCCGGTCAAGGTGTGCCGCGACGCGATCCGCGAATCCCGCCGGCTGGACCGTGACGTCGTGATCCTCGACACCGCGGGGCGGCTCGCCATCGACGAAGAGATGATGAACGAGGTGTCGCAGATCGCGGCGGCCACGTCGCCGCATCAAATCTACCTCGTCATCGACGCGATGACCGGTCAGGATGCCGTCAATACCGCCAAGGCGTTCGACGAGCGCCTCGAGCTGGACGGGGCCATCCTGACGAAGTTCGACTCCGACACCCGCGGCGGCGCGGCGCTGTCCGTCAAGTCGGTGACCGGCAAGCCGATCAAGTTCATCGGGGTCGGCGAGAAGCTCGACGCGCTGGAGGAGTTTCACCCGGAGCGGATCGCCAGCCGCATCCTCGGCATGGGGGACGTAGTCACGCTGGTGGAGAAAGCACAGCAGTCCTTCGACGCGCAGCAGGTGGCCCGAGCCCAAGCCAAGATGGCCAAGGGGGAAATGGGGCTGGATGACTTCCTCACCCAGCTCGAGGGACTCCGGAAAATGGGCCCGATGAAGCAGATCCTCAAGCTGATCCCCGGGCTGGGGTCGGCGGTCGGCGAGCTGGACCTGCCCGAAGAGGAGATCGACCGCTTCCGCGGCATCGTCCACTCTATGACCCCCAAGGAGCGGGCGCACCCCGAGATCATCGAGGCCTCGCGCCGCCGGCGGATCGCCCGCGGGGCCGGCGTGGACCCCCAGGACGTCAGCGGGCTCGTCAAGCAGTTCCTAATGATGAAACCGATGCTGAAGGTGATGGCCGGCCAAGGACTCGGCGGACGGCTCAAAATGATGCAGCAGCTCGGCCAGATGGGAGCGCTGGACGGCGCGCTGCCGCGTGTCGCCAAAGGTTCCACGAAGTACAAACCCCAGCGGGAAACGCGGCGCAAGCGGCGTCGCCGGCGCTAGCTTGGGCGATGGACGGGGCCGAGGTCGAGCTTATCGGGCACCAGCGGCTTCAGAACGGCGGGTAGGCTGGCGGGAAACGCAGCAGCAGCCACTTCTCCTCATACCGCTGCCAGTGCGACCAGCCGAGCTTCTCCAGCAGCTCGATCCGCTTCGCGAACAATTCCTTGTCTGGTTTGGAATCGGCAATCTTGCGATTCAGCAACCGCAGGGCTTCGCCCAGTCGGCCGTGACGCACCTCGCGGTCGATGTGCAGCAGCAAGTACTCGTCGCTCGTCGTGTCCGCCCACTTCTGCAACGCCGCGAACGCCTCTTCGAAGGCCGCCCAGCCGTCCTCGGCCGCAGGGCCGGTGTCCGTCGGCGACGTGGCGGGCGCAGACGCGGGCACGGCCGCGCCGCCCGCCGCCGCGAGGTCGTACAGCGCGCGGGCCTTGCGATACAAAGCGTCCACCAGGGCCGCTTTCTGCTTGTCCATCTCCTTACGCACGCGGGCCGCGGCCCGGTCGTCGGGGTCCAACTTCAGGCCGTAGTGCGCCGCGAGCGCGGCTTGATCGATCTGGGCGATCACGCGGTCGGCGGCTTCGACGACGGCCCGCAGGTTCTCTTTCCGCTGTGTGCCGTCGGCCCGCTTGAGCTGCTCGACGAGCACCGGCAGGTGGTTGGGGTACTCCGCCAGCACCTCCGCCGCGATGCGGTCGAACAGTTCACGGTGTTCCTCCGCATGGAGCTTGGCCAGCCGGGCGACTTTCAGATCGCGGACGGCTTCGGCCAGCCGGTCGGCCTCGGATTTCGCGGGTTGGTCCTGGTCGTCGTCTCCCTTCTTGCGGGCGTCGGTCGAGTCTTTCTTTTCTTTGTCCGTCGGCCGCGGAGGAACGACGTAGGTGACGGGGAATCCGCCCGGGCGGTGCCCCTCGCCGCCGAGCTTGCTATCCGCGGCTCCGAAGGTGACCGATCCGAGCAGCAGGTCGCCGGGCTGAGCCGCCTTGGGCAGCTTGTCCGCCGGCGGTCCGGTTACGAAGAGCACCGCGCGGGCGCCGCGTTCGAGCGTGCGGGTCGAGAACTTGGGCTCGCCCGCCAATGCGTCGTCCGGATCGGCAAAGAAACTCAGCGGAATATTGCTGGACAGATTCCGGTCCAGCAGCAGCGGCATGTCACGCAGCTTTTCGATCAGCGCCGGGTCGTCGTGGCGGACGTGGAATCGCAGCACGTAGTCCCCCCGTGCCAGCTCCACGGTCTTCGGATCGCGGTTGCCGGTCGCCAGCAGCCGGCGCCCCGCGTCGAACAGCATCCAGTTCATCGACTCCCAGGACTCGTCCCATTCCTCGATCAGCGTCAGGGCCACGCGCGGCGTGATTTTGCCCTTTTCCTCCATCTTGATGTCGTAGGTCAGGACGAGCTCACGGATTTGACGACCCTCCGGCAGCAGATCGCGCTGGCCGCTGAGCGGGCGCAGGTCAGCTTTCGTCGGTCGCAGCGTCTGGCGGAGCGTGTCGAAGGATCCTTTCGGACCGAGCCGCTCGCGGCGTAGCGGAGCGGTCACATAGACACGTGACGCCAGTTCGCCGCCCGCCAGCGCGATCTCCTCCCGGTCGGGAAGCAGTCCGTGGAATGTCAGTTCTACTTCGAGCTGCGTTTCGCCCAGACTGGACCAGAACTGGGCCAGACACAGCTCGAGCGTGCGGCCGCCGACGACCTTGAAACTGCGTACTTCCTGTCCGCCCGGGCCCAGCATGACGCGCTGGTCCAGCTCGTTTTCGTTGTAGCTGGCGCCCGGCAAAAGCTGGACCGTCTGAAGCATGAAAAGCCGCTGGTTGTCAGTATCCAGCCGGCGCAGCCGCACGTCGGCCCAGGTGGCGCCGAGCGGCACGGCGAAAAAGCGGCGTTCGATCTGCCCGGGTTGGAAGCGTAGCGTCTGACGCCAGGTAAACTCCTCGTCTTCGCTGAGCGTTTGCGGGCGGATCACGGTAATCGGCAGCCGGAATACCGGGCCACGCTCCGGGCAACCTGCGTCGTAGCCGCGCAGTTCCGCATAATGAACCCCGACGGGCAGGCCGGTTGGATCCACGCGGATGTCGAAGCGCCGGCCGCCGTGCATGAGCATCAGGTGCGGGGCGCACTGCACCCAGTCTGCGGTCGCCTCAAGCGTACAGCGCAGCTCGAAGTTCACCTTGGCCCGGTTGTCTGCATCCTCATGAAATACCGGCGTCACCGTCACGCGGGCATCCAGGGGACGATCCACCTCCCCGGGCTCCCGGAGGTAGATACCGCGCGCGTCGTCCCGCCCGCTCACGCGGACGTCGAACCGCAGGTCCTGATCTTCATATGCGGCATACTTTCGCACGTACTCGTACGCCGCGTCCACCTGCACGATTCCGCGCCCCTGAGCAAAGATCTCGACGTCGGGGACGGCGCGGGCGGTGTTCTCCAGAGCGCGTCGGATGCGGTGAGGCGTATAGGTGCATCCTTCGGCTTTCAGGGCGGCCAACAGCAGGGCGATGTTGCCGCAGGCGTTGGGCGCGGCCATCGACGTCCCGTTCATCAGGGCGTTGCGCTGGAGGGACCAGTTCGGGACCGGCGCGATCGCTCCGCCCGGCGCGCTCAGTTTCACTCCCAGATCGCCATCGTAGGTCGGTCCGCGGGATGACCAGGTGTACTGCATCTCCGGCAGGGTCTGCCGCAACGAGTACTGCACCGCCATCATCGCGGGCGAGATGTATGCGCCGATGCCCAGAATCGCCGACGTAGTGGCCCCCGGAGCACCGGCTGTGGACAGCGCGGGCCCCTCGTTTCCCGCACTGCTGACGAAGATCACCCCGTGCTTGTTGACCAGCTCCGAATAGATCTGGGCGAGGCGCCCGTCGTCCGGATCGGGCGTCGGTCCGCCGTAGCTCATGTTGATCAGATCGCAGCGGTTCTGAAGGACCGCGATCGCCCCGCGGACTTCCCCGGTGCCGTTGGATGTCGAACCGAGCCGCGTATCCCCGATCTTGACGGAAACGAGTTGCGCCCCCGGGGCGACGCCATTCAGTTCCGGACGATCCGGGAAGTATGCCGCGACGATCCCCGCCACGTGTGTGCCGTGACTGCCCGAGTCCGTGACAATGGACAGCAGGTTCCCGTCGTCGTACACGTTGACGGCATAGTTCATCAGGTCTTCGTCGCCGAAGGTGGCGTACCGGTATTCCCGCCGATAGTCCGTCAGGAGCGGCTCCTCGGCGAGGTCGCCGTCTTCGTCGGCGTCGATGACCACGCGCCAGGTCTGGCCGTCGTGAAAGACGACGCAGTCGTAAATGGGGCCGGGGTCGTCGTATTGTTCCTGAAGCGTGCGAAGCTGCTCCAGGCGCGTTTCCAGCTCCTGGCGCTCTTTCTTCTCGTCCTCAGTCGGGCTCGGATGGGCAGCATCCCAGCGCGCCAACGACCGTTCCAGCTCCGTAACGGCTTGACGCTGCTCTTCGTCCCACCGCTTGCGCCGCTTTTCCACCAGCCGTCTGACCAGCTCGCCCGGAAACAATTCGTATGCCCGCTTGAGGCCGAGGTGATACTGGCCCGTCGGGTTAGACCACGCCGGATCGATTCTCAGGGCGCGCCCAGAGAGACCGACCAGCACGCCATCCTCGGCGGTCCGCACCGTGGAAGTGTCCACGTCCCCGCTGCCGGTGCCGTCGATGATGTCGATGATCTTCGGCTTGCCGTCGCTGGTCACCTGCAAGCCGGGAGCGCCGGGATCCACCCCGGTGTCGAAGATCGCTACGACGACGCCGCGCCCGTCGTATTCCGGGTGGGTCTCCAGAAAGCGAGCCGCGCCCGTCTCCTCCTTGGGAAGGATGCCGTACACGGGGAAATCGGCCCCCGGGGTGCGGGCCAGGGTGGAACAGCCCGCGGCGTTCGCGAACAGCAGGACCACAAGCGGCAATCTTCGCATGATGACCTCGCAACCTGTGCGGAAGGNGTCGCCGGCGCTCGAACTGACCGGCGCTACGACCGATGGTNCCATTACGCGCGTCGTTTTTCATGGGAGTTGCGTTGCTGACCGGGGCGACCCGACCGGCCTGCCCGGAGCGGTGCGCGGGCGTCCGGGCCGGTCGACGAACAGGAGTGTGCGGTGAAGATCCTGAATGTCTGCGGGGCGCGACCGAACTTCATGAAGATCGCGCCGCTCATGCGTGCCTTCGCGGCCCGTCCGGGTATTACCGCCCGGCTGGTGCACACCGGCCAGCACTATGACGACAACATGAGCAAGGCGTTCTTCGATGACCTGCACATTCCGCGCCCGGACATCAATCTGGAAGTCGGCAGCGGGTCGCATGCCCTCCAGACGGCTCTCATCATGCAGCGCTTCGAGCCCGTGTTGCTGGACGAGAAGCCGGACGCCGTGCTCGTCGTCGGCGACGTCAACTCCACCATCGCCTGCGGACTGGTGGCCGTCAAACTTCAGATTCCCCTCGTCCACGTCGAAGCCGGCTTGCGCAGCTTCGACCGCACCATGCCCGAGGAAATCAACCGTTTGCTCACCGATGCCATTAGCGATCTGCTCTTTGTCACCGAACCGTCCGGCGTACGTAACCTTCAGCGGGAAGGCATTGATCCGGCCAAAATCCACTTGGTCGGCAACGTCATGATCGATACGCTCCTGGCGCATCGGGAACTGGCCGAGCGCTCCGACATCCTCGACCGACTCAAGCTGACGCCGAAGGAATACGGGGTCTTAACCTTGCACCGTCCGGCCAACGTGGACGACCCGGCCGTGCTCGGCGGCATCCTGAGCGCCCTGGAGGAGATCCAGCGGCAGACGCCGCTGGTCTTTCCGGTGCATCCGCGGACGCGGGGCAACCTGGAGCGGACCGGACTGGCCGCGCGCCTCGACCGGATGTCGAACCTGGTGGTTACGGAGCCGTTGGGGTACCTGGACTTTCTGAAGCTGATGTCCTGGGCCCGTGTGGTCCTCACGGATTCGGGCGGCATCCAGGAAGAGACGACCGTGCTAGGTGTGCCGTGTCTGACTTTGCGCGCCAACACCGAGCGCCCGGTCACTGTAGAGCAGGGCACCAATCAGGTCGTCGGGATGTCCCCGGACGCGATTTTGGCGGGCTACCGCCGGGTGCTGGCCGGATACGTGCGGCCGCGCATCCCCGAGCTGTGGGATGGAAAGGCGGCGGAGCGCATCGCGGACATACTTCTGCGCTGGCACGCGGAGCGCAGCCGGCCCGCGCGTGCGTAAAGGCCGGGTCGGCACGTTCGGTGCGCATCTCCCACGGATTGGGAGCGCGTTTTCACTCCGCGGGCACGACCAGCTCCGGGGTGCGGTTTAGAGTGGCCTGCGTGCGCCGAATGCGCGAAAGCCAGCGTTCACGCTGTTCGGCCGCGACGGTGGCCAGCAGGTCGACGAGTTCGGGGTCGAATTGTTTACCAGCCTCGCTTCGGATCACCTCGAGGGCTTCATCCAGACCGCGTCCTGGGCGGTGAGGTCGTGAGCTGGTCAGGGCCTCGAACGTCTCCGCGATGGCCAGCAGCCGGGACCCGATCGGAATCCCGTTCCCGCTGAGACCGAAGGGGTATCCGGTGCCATCGTAGCGTTCGCGCAGATGACGAATGATGACCGTCTCCGCTTCAAACACGCGCAAGGGGCCGAGGATCTTGCACGTCAGCAGCGGAACCTGGCGCAGTACCGCCACGTCGCGCTCCGACAAGGGCGTCGTTGCCTGCAAAATCCGGTCCGGGACGCCGATCTTGCCCAGATCATGCAGCATGGCTGCATTCGCCACCGTCGCGCGCAGCGGCTGCGGCCAGTTCGTGGCCTGCATCAGGCACTTCGCATAGAAGGTCGTGTTGCGTGAGTGCCAGGCCGTGTATCGGTCGCGGGCTTCCAGCGCCTGGACCAGGGCCCAGATACTCTGAAGGCACAGCTCCTTCGCCTGCATGCTGAGCGCGACCACCTGCTTGCGCAGCCGCTCCACCTCGCCGACCTCGATGTCCACGTCGAGCACGACGTCGCCCGCCACATCCGACCGCACAACTTGGTTGCGGCCGGCACGTTTGCCCAGATATAGGGCGTGGTCCGCGCGGTTGATCAGGTCGGCCACCGAGTGGATCGTCGGCTCGTTGCTGGCCGCCACGCCGATCGACACCGTCACGGTGAGGTCGGCGCAGCCCGGTACGCGCAAGTCCCGGGCCAGCGTTTCCCGGATGCGCTCCGCCAGAGTGGCGGCATCCTCCAGACTGGTCTCCGGGCAGATGACCGTGAACTCTTCACCCCCGTACCGCGCCACGATGTCCGTGTCCCGCACCAGCCCACGCAGCAGCCGCGCCGCTGTCTGCAGCACCAGATTCCCGGTCTCGTGTCCGAATGTGTCGTTTACGGCCTTGAAGTGGTCCAGATCCAGCATCAACAGCGACACGACCCCGCCGTATCGCTGCGTTCGCGCGAACTCGCGCTTCAGCAGTTCGCGGAACTCCACGTGGTTTGAAAGCCCCGTCAGCCCATCAGTCAGTGCCGCCCGCCGAAGGCTTTCCTGCAACCGGCTGATTCGCAGGCCATTGCGGACGCGGGCTTCCAGCTCGCCCGCGTCGTAGGGCTTCACGAGATAGTCGTCCGCGCCGGTACGTAACGCTTCATGCTTGGACTCGCGCTGGTCACACGCCGACAGGAGAATGATGTACGTCCCACTGATGGCGGCGTCGGCCCGCACCCGCCGGCATAATTCAATGCCCGTCATCCCCGGCAACAGCAGATCGCACAGCACGACCCGCGGACGGTGACGTCGAATCTGTTCCAGCCCCCCGAGTCCGTCTTCCGCCTCGACCACCGTATGCTGGTTGTCCAGCATACGCCGCATCAGCAGCGCCCGCTGCGCGGGGTCGTCCTCGATGATACAGATGTCCACGGGCTCGGCACGCATCCCTATCCTCGCCAACACTGATTCGGTCGACGCGTGATCTGCCTGCCAGGCTCGGCGGCGCAGCTCCAGCGCTGCCCCGGTGCACTCCCGGACGGCGAGCTCTCAAGATCAAGCATGCAAATCGTTCGGGCGCCGCGCGGTGGAAAAACATCCGGCACCTGAAATGCTTGTAAGCACCTGTGGCTCAACGGACTTGCGTGCCACGGCTACACCAAACGGCGATGATACTCGGTAGTTGGCGCAACGCGCCTGGTCTGATACTCATGCACATCAGTCCGGTGCGGGGCTGGCAGCCGGGCGTGTCGGATTCGACGGCCACGGTGGATTGCCGCCGCTCGCGGAAGCGTGTTTCGGAGAAAACCCCTGGAAACGAAGAGCAATAATCCGCCCGCGTGCCGCGCACGTCGCTACGACCTGGCGTGCTTCCGCCAACTAAAGGCCGAAGGTCGCAAGTTCGCGATGTTGACGGCGTACGATTATCCGACCGCGGCCATCGCCGAAGAGGTAGGGGTTCATTCGCTGCTCGTCGGAGACTCTATGGGAACCGTTCTGTTGGGACATCCCAATACGCGGGCCGTGCCGCTTGACCTGATGATCATCTTGGCGGAGGCGGTCCGGCGGGGAGCTCCAAGTGTATATCTCGTTGGGGACCTGCCTTACGAAGCGATCGCAGGAGGCGCGGACTCTGTCGTTTCGGCTGCGCGTCGGTTCTGCGAGCACGCCGGGTGCGACGCAGTTAAGCTCGAAACCGGTCCCGAAGACGTCCATCTGGTCAGCGCGCTGTCGAGGGCGGGTTTTCAAACTATTGCCCATCTGGGGCTGCGGCCGCAGCAAGTCATGTCTCCCGACGGTTACCGCGCCCAGGCACGCGACGCGGCATCGATCGCGGCACTGGTGACCGATGCCCGGAACATGGTCGCAGCCGGGGCTGCCATGTTGCTGCTGGAAGCCGTCCCCAACGAGGCGTCCCAAGCCGTTGTCAGCGCAGTTGGTGTCCCCGTGATCGGTTGCGGTGCAGGGCCTGCGTGTGACGGGCATGTCGTGGTCACGCACGACATGCTCGGATTCGGCCCAACGCGCCCGCCACGGTTCGTCCCCGTGCTTGCGCAGGTCGGGGCCGTTTGTCGCGAGGCGATGCGGCGGTACGTGGAAGATATCGTCAGCGGCCGCTATCCGGGGCCGGAGCATGGCTACCGGATGCGCGCCGCATCTCCATCCACTTCCGAATCCCCGCAAGGGCAGCCGGGCGGGACATCGGCGCAATCTGGGGATTCGCCTCAAGCCGACGTTGGCTAATGGGAAGCGGCCGACTGGCGCGTGTCAATCAGGGTCGGCCGAGCAGGGCCATGCGCCCGCGGAGTTCCTCTTCGGCCTGCCGCCAGTCGGCTTCCGGACTTCCAGGCGCCCCGTTGCGAGCGAGGTAGATCTCGTACGCGCGCATGCGGATCTGCTCTTCGGTTGGTCCTTCCGCCAGGGGGACGAGATTGGACGGCACCGTGCGCGTTTTGGGCCGGGCCGTACGGGGCGTTGTGGGTGGCATTCGCTGACCTCCATCGCATTCACTGACAGCGCGTTGCGAAGGCTGTCATCTGCATATTTGATCGGACAAAAGTCGCGCCGTCATAAGAGCGACGCGCATGAGCATCCGGCACGAACACAAGATTGCTTCTGTTGATTGTACGGCGCTCATCGTCGGACGGTTCGGGCTGGCCACGTTTTCCACCGGCGGCGGCTGTTACGGGGCTTCCGTCGGCCGCTACACTCTTGCAACATGAGGCACGTTCGTTGGGCTTCTCTCTGGCTGGAGATTTCGAAATGCGTGTTTGGGAATTTGATGCGTTCGGTTTGGAGCATTTGAAGGTGGCGGAGAAGGACTCTCCGCGACCCGGTCCGGGCCAAGTAGTTCTGGACGTCAAGGCGCTGAGCCTCAACTACCGCGACCTGCTGGTTGTCACCGGCGCCTACAACCCCAAGTTGGCGCTGCCCGCGACGCCTGTGAGTGACGGAGCGGGCATCGTTTCCGCTGTCGGTCCGGGAGTCACGCGGGTCCGGGCCGGCGACCGGGTCATGTCCCACTTCGTGGCGGGGTGGCTCGACGGTCCCTTCCGTCAAGAGTACTTGGCTACGACGCTGGGCACGCCGGGCCCCGGGTTGGCCGCCGAGCAGGTTGTTCTGCCCGCCGACGCGGTGCTGCCGATCCCTGCCGGGTACGACTTTGCGCAGGCGGCTACGTTTCCCATCGCAGCGCTGACCGCGTGGAGCGCCCTGGTGACGGTCGGCAACGTGCAGCCAGGTCAAACCGTGCTGACGCTCGGCACCGGCGGGGTTTCCATCTTTGCGTTGCAACTGGCTAAGCGCATGGGGGCACGCGTGATCATCACCAGCAGCCGCGACGACAAGCTGGCGCGGGCCAAGCAGCTCGGGGCGGACCACGTGATCAACTATCGAACGAACACTGCGTGGGACGAGGCCGTGCTCGAACTGACCGGCGGTGTCGGCGTGGACCTCACCGTCGAGACGGGCGGACCCGGTACGCTGGATCGCTCTATGAAGGCGACGCGTGCCGCGGGCATCGTTGCCTTGCTCGGGGCGCTCACCGGCCGCCAGGGAACGGTTACGACGGGGCTCATCCTGATGAAGCGGCTGCGGATCACGGGCATCATGGTGGATTCACGCAAGGCTTTCGAGGCGCTGTGCCATTTCCTTGGCGAGCATCCGCTCGAGCCCGTGGTCAGCCACACCTTCCAGTTCGATCAGCTTCCGGACGCATTCCAATGCATGCAGTCCGGGCAGCACTTCGGGAAGATTGTGATCGTCCTGTGAATCGCGGCGAGTAGCGCTGGCCCGCCGCCGCGAGTGGTAGCCCGGGCAAAAACCAGATATGCTGGCGTTTTTCCGGACGGCAAGCGTGGCACAGATCCAGGAGGTGGCAGCGTGCGGTACTCGCGCGGCAATCGAGCGTCGCGAGGGCGGCGCATAGCGGTCGGCGTGGTCGTGGTCGCGTTCATCGCAGCCCTTGGCGGCGGCGGCTGGTACTGGTATTCGCTGCGGGCCCGCGCGGTGTCGCCGCGCGCAAACGTCGTGGCCGTAACGAAGACTCCGGAACCGACGCACATGCCGGCCAAACCGTCGCCGCGACCGGAGACATATCGTCTGGCAAGCGACGAACAGACGGCTCAGGTGGCGCCCGTGCCGGCAGCGGCGACACGGCCGGCCAGCACTCAGCCCGCGCTGCGGCCACTTACCACGCAGCCAGTGGTGCGACCCGAAACGTCGCAGCCAGCACCATGGCCCACGACACAGCCGGCGTTGCGGCCGACCAGCGCGCCGTCGACCGGCGGCGGGCTGACTGCGCCGACGGACCCTACGGCCGGTCGGGCGAGCAGCGACGCGCGCACGGGGAATGCCGCCATCGAGGATGCCCGCCGTCTTCACGCCGCCGGAAAGCTCCTGGAAGCACGCGAACGACTGAACACGCTGCTGAAGGGGCGTTTGAGCGAGGCCGAAGAGGGGGAGGTGCGAGCGCTGTTGACGCGGATCGCGGACGAGACCGTCTTCAGCCCGCGCGTCGATCCGAACGATCCTCTGGTCGCTTCTTACACGGTTCAGCCGGGAGACGTGCTGATCCACATCGGCCGCAAGTTCGATGTCCCCGCGGAAGTGCTCATGGTGGTGAACCGCATTTCCAATCCCCGGGCGCTGCGGGCGGATCAGAAAATCAAAGTGCTGCGCGGCCCGTTCCACGCGCGCATCTACAAGTCCAAATTCCGCCTGGACGTCTATCTCGGCGACGTGTTTGTCCGCAGCTACCGAGTCGGCCTGGGGGCTGAGAACGGCACGCCGGAGGGCGTCTGGCGGGTCAAAGAGCGGCTGGAAAACCCGACCTACTATCCTTCGCCGTCTGCGGTGGAAAAGCGGATCATCGCGGCAGACGATCCGAACAACCCGCTCGGCGAACACTGGATCGGGCTGGAGGGTATCGACGGCGAAGCCCGGGGTCGCGAGGGATACGGGATCCATGGGACCATCGAGCCCGAGTCGATCGGAAAGGCAGTTTCACTGGGCTGTATCCGCATGCACAACGAGGATGTTGCCTTCCTCTACAAGCTCATGCTGCCGGGTAAGTCCACGGTGACGGTTCTACCCTAGCGTCCGCTGACAACCTTCACGATGTACATGGTGCCCGCGCCTTGCACCGGCGTGCCGGGTTGCGAAAGCGCGTGGCACGGATGCTTGTGGCTCGCGGTCAACTCGCGCGCCCCGCGGTGCTGTTGCGCGCGAGGTCTCCAGAGGTGGCTGCGGCGGGGAGCTTGCAGCGCAGATATTGTCCGGTGAAGCTGTCCGGGGAGGCCGCGATCACCTCTGGCGGCCCCTCGGCAACGACGCGGCCGCCGGCGTCACCGCCCTCCGGACCCAGGTCGATTACCCAGTCGGCGGTCTTCACGACTTCGAGGTTGTGCTCGATCACGAGCACCGTGTTGCCCATGTCGACCAGCCGGTTCAGGACCGCCAGCAGCGTCTGGATATCCGCGAAATGCAGGCCGGTCGTCGGTTCGTCGAGCACGTAGAGTGTGTGGTTTTCCAGTTTGGCCCGTTGGGTGGCTGAGGCGCTGGGCGGACTGCCGGGCGCGACCGGGTAGAGGGCGCCTTTGGCCAGTTCCCCGGCCAGCTTGACACGTTGTGCCTCGCCGCCGGACAGGGTGTTCGAGGGCTGCCCCAGCCGGATGTACCCCAGGCCCACATCGGACAGCGCCTGGAGTCCGTGTTTGATCTTCGGAAAACTGTCGAAGAATCGCAGGGCTTCCTCGACCCGCATTTCGAGCACATCCGCGATCGACTTGCCCCGGTAGCGGATCTCCAGCGTCTCCCGGTTGTAGCGGGTGCCGCGGCATTCCTGGCACTGCACGAACACGTCCGGCAGAAAGTGCATTTCGATCCGGCGTGTGCCCTGTCCCTGGCACGCCTCGCAGCGCCCGCCTTTGGCGTTGAAGCTGAACCGGCTGGCATTGTACCCGCGAATCCGCGCCTCCTTCGTCCGGGCGTACAGCCGACGGATTTCGTCGAACACGCCCGTGTACGTAGCGGGATTGCTCCGCGGCGTCCGCCCGATCGGCGTCTGGTCGATTTCGATCACGCGGTCGATCTTGTGTGCCCCGACCAGACGCTCGTGCGCACCGGGCTGTTCTTTCGACCGATACAGCCGTCGGCGCAGCGCCGGCAGCAGGATCTGCGAGACCAGCGTACTCTTTCCGCTGCCGCTGACGCCGGTCACCGCACACAGCACGCCCAGCGGGAACCGGACGTCGATGTTCTTGAGGTTGTTCGCCCGAGCGCCGATGACTTCGAGAAAGTCGGAGCGGCGCGGCTGGCGCCGTCGGTCGGGCAGTGGGATGCCGTATTCCCCGCGGAGATACTTGCCCGTCAGGGAATTGGGGTGTGCCAGTACTTCGTCCGGCGGACCGGCCGCGATGATCCGGCCGCCGTGTAGCCCCGCCCCCGGTCCCATGTCGATCAGAAAGTCGGCCGCACGGATGACGTCTTCATCGTGTTCGACGACGATGGCGGTGTTGCCGATATCCACGAGTCGGCGCAGCGAGGCCAGCAGGCGGGCATTGTCGCGCTGGTGCAATCCGATCGTGGGTTCGTCCAGCACGTAGCACACGCCGACGAGCCCGCTGCCGAGCTGCGTAGCCAGGCGGATCCGCTGGGCTTCGCCGCCGGAGAGCGTGGCGCTGGTGCGGTCCAGCGTCAGGTACCCGAGGCCGACGTTGTCCATGAAGTGCAAGCGCTGACGGATTTCGCGCAGGATGGGCTCCGCGATAACGGCGGCTTCGCCCGTGAAGACCAGTTCGTCGAACAGACGCGTGGCTTCGGTGATGGACAGTTGCGTGAATTCGTGAATGTTGCGATCCGCGATGCGGACTGCCAGCGACGTCGGCTTGAGCCGCGCGCCGCGACACTCCGGACATACCTGCTCTGTCTGGTAGTGTGTCAGCCGGCTGCGCCCACGCTCGCTGCCGGCGGCCCGGTACCGCCGGTCGAGATTCGGAATGACCCCTTCGAAGTTGATCGCGTACTTTTCGGTGTCCGCCGGTGTCGTGCCGTACAAGATGATGCGCTTCAGATCGGCGGGCAACTGCCCGAACGGCGTTTCCGGCCGCACGCCGAGCGCGCCGCAGAGTGTCCGAAGCAGCCGGGCATGCGTGGCTTTTAGACGGTTGCGGCCGGTGCTCCACGGTGCCAAGGCACCGGAGTTGAGCGGCACGCTTTCGTCCGGCACGATCAGTTGCGGATCGAACCGCAGCGTCGTCCCCAGCCCGTCGCAACACTCGCAGGCGCCGTAGGGCGAATTGAAGCTGAAGACACGCGGCGAAAGTTCAGGCAGCATGACGCCACAAGTCGTGCAGGCGTGGCGTTCACTGAACACTTCGTCCACCCAGGTTTCGGACGGAGCGTGCGCGTCCCCGGCCGACGCCGCGGGCCGACGGCCATCAGCTCGGCTCACGATGACGAGACCGTCGCCCAGGGACAGGGACAACTCGACCGCGTCGGCGAGTCGGCCGCGGATTTCGGGGCGTACCGTCAGGCGATCGACGACCACGTCGACGTTCAGCGGGCCCTGACCGGGGTCAACCGTCAGGGCGGCCAGATCCCGCACGTCACCCAGCCGACCGTTGACCCGCGCCCGCACAAACCCCTCCCGCTGAATGCGGCGCAGGATCGGTTGCAGGTCCCGCGTCTGCCCACGGGCCAAGGGCGACAGAATCATGACCGGCGTCTGTGCCGGGTAGTTCAGGATGATGTCGACGATTTGGTCCACCGTGCGACGGTAAATACGCTGGCCACAGCGCGGGCAGTGCGGCGTACCGACGCGGGCGAACAGCACCCGCAGAAAGTCGTAGATTTCGGTGGTCGTGGCTACTGTGGAGCGGGGATTGGCGGCCGCCGCGCGCTGCTCGATGGCCAGCGTCGGCGGCAGCCCCTCGATCCGCTCGACCTCCGGCTTGGCAAGCTGCTCCAGAAAGTGCCGCGCATGAACGCTCAACGATTCGACATACTTGCGCTGTCCCTCGGCGTAGATCGTGTCGAAGGCGAGGCTGCTCTTGCCGGAGCCGCTTAGACCGGTGATAACGACGAAGCGGTCGCGGGGAATGTCGACACTGATATTCTGGAGGTTGTGCTGGCGGGCTCCAATGACGCGGATGACTTTGGGCTCCACGCTCCGCCTCCGCCACACGCCCGGAGAGTGGCCCGGCGGCGCGGGGTTGCTCGAACCGACAACCGCGCGGCCGCAGGTGCACCCCACGGCGAACCATACAGTCTACCACGGCGGCCGTCCGGACGCGACGGATATTGCTTCGACCCGCGAGCTCGCGTAACTGAGGCTCAACCGGCCGAATCCCACTACGGTCTCCGTCATTGCTGGACCCCTTGCCCCATGGACACGGCCCCGGCGCGGGGTAGTACGCGGACCGGTACAATACGGGCGGCCTGACCCTCTCAAGCGAGGTTTGCACGATCATGTCCGGTGATCCAACGGTGTCAGAAGATTCTCAAACAGCAGCCGGCGACCCGGCCGGCGGTTCGCCGGCGCGCAGGACGGCCGGGACCGTTCTCAGGGTGGGGCTGGCCGCGGCCGTCTTCGTCGCGCTGGCCTTGGCACTGACGCCTGGGAAGCCCGTGCCGACGTCCGCCACGGTTGTTGAGCCCCCGGATGTCGGCGCACACCCTGCCACGGCGCCCGGCGCCACGACCGCCCCGGAGTGGCCGGGCGTTACGCGCGATGCTGACGGACGCCTGCGTTGGCCGCATCCTCGGACGCCCGATCGTCAGCACGAGCGCGATTCGATGGTGGAAACGCAGATCGCGCGGGGCGGGCCGTATTCGCCCGCGGTGCGGAACGAGGATGTGTTGGCTGCGCTGCGTGCCGTGCCGCGACATGAGTTCGTGCCCGCAGAGCGGTCCAAGTACGCGTACCACGACAGTCCGCTGCCTATCGGACACGGACAGACGATCTCGCAACCCTACATTGTCGGCCTGATGACGGAGCTGCTGGCGCTGCGGCCGGGCGACCGGGTGCTGGAAATTGGAACCGGTTCCGGCTACCAGGCCGCCGTATTGGCTGAGCTCACTCCTTACGTCTGCACCATCGAGGTGATCGAGCCGCTCTACCGCCAGGGCACCCGGCGACTCGAACGCCTAGGCTACGTGACCGTGCGCACGCGACTCGGCGACGGCTACGACGGTTGGCCGGAATACGGGCCGTTCGACGCCATCATCGTCACCTGTGCGGCCGGACACGTTCCGCCGCCGCTGTGGGAGCAGCTCCGCCCGGGCGGGCGCATGGTCATTCCAATCGGCGGGGCATACGAAACCCAGCGGCTGGTACTGCTGACCAAACAGCCGGACGGCAGTCGGCGAAGCCGCGACGTGTTACCGGTCGCATTTGTGCCGATGACCGGCAAGATCCGGTCGCCATGACGTCGTTAACGGCACGAGACGAGGGAGCACCTGCGGCCGCGTGGGTGGCCTCTGGCGTAGCCCTGGTCAGCGCCGCAATGCTCAGCTACGAGATCGCGCTGATGCGCCGCGTGCTCGTGGAGCACTGGCACCACATGAGCTACCTGGCGATCAGCGTTGCCCTGCTGGGGTTCGGGGCCAGCGGCACGCTACTGGCATTGGGCGCACGCTTCGTTCATTCGCGACCACACGCTGTGTTGCGCGGGTTGGCTCTGGCTCTTCTGGTGGCGCTCGCGGTCATGCCACGCCTGACCCCTCTATTGCCGGTCGCCGGCCGGTTCATCCCGCACGACATGTGGACGCAGGTCGGCTGGTGGTCGTTGTACTGGCTGGTAACCATGGTGCCGTTTCTGGTCGGGGCCGGGGCTTTGGGGGCGGCCCTGATGTCCGCCGGACCGCGGACCGGTCGCGTGTACGCCGCCAACCTCGCGGGCAGCGCAGTCGGGGCACTGGTGGCGATGCTGCCGGCTGCGCGGTGGCCGATCGAATGCGGATTCTGGCCAGCGCTCTTTTTCGCGGCCGCCGCGAGCCTGATGTTCAACCGAACCAGAGAGCCCCCCGAACGCGGCCGGCGCTCGCCCGCATACATGGTGCTGCTGGGCGTGCTGGTCATCCTGGTTGGCATCACGGAGTGGCGCTGGCCGCTAAAACCCGCCTACGAAGAGCACAAGTACGCTGCCCGAGTCCAGCAGCTTGAGCGACAGGGGGCAGCGCGGCGCGTGGCCCGGCGGGCTGACCCGCACGGCTATGTCGAGCTGTACGAAAGCAACTTGTTTCACGATCTGCCCTTCTTGTCGCTGGCCACGGCACCGCCCCCCATGTACAGCCTGGTTGTCAATGGGGACGCGGCAGGCTCGGTCCTACGCATCGACTCACCTGCTCAGGCGGCGGTCATGGATCAGACGTTGATGGCTTTGCCGTACCGGCTGGTGCCGCACCGTCCCCGAGTACTGTTGCTGGGCGAGACCGGCGGCACGAACGTCTGGCTGGCACGCCGGCACAACGCGCGGCAAATTACGGTCGTACAGCCGAATGGGGCAGTGCTGGCGCTCGTGCGACAAGTCACGCCGGCGGTGTACGACGACGAATCTGTAGTCATTCGGCGTCAGACGCCGCGAGAGTTCCTCAACGCGACTAGCCCGGGGGCGTTCGATCTGATTCAGGTCGTTGCTCTGGAGGGACTGGGGGTAGGCAGCGCTGGGCTGCGCGGCTTGACGGAGGACCACCTGCCCACGGTCGAAGGCTTCGCTGCTTGCCTGCGGGCTCTGAGCGATGACGGCCTGGTGGCCATCACGCGCGGTGTGGAGCATCCACCGCGCGAGAATGTTCGGCTGCTGGCGACGCTGGCCGAGGCGCTGCATTCTCTCGGCGTCGAGGAGCCTGCGCGCCACATCGTCCAGGTACGCGACTACCTCGGCGTCTGTGCACTCGCGATGCGACGACCGTTGACTACAGAGCGGCTTGCGCTCCTGCGTACAGCAATTGTTGACTTGAACCTGACGCCGGTTTGGTATGAAGGGTTGCCGTCCGACGAGGTGAATCAGCCGGACCAGCTCGCCGGTCCGCCTGGCACGAGCATCGACTGGCTTCACTACGCCGCCCGCGAGCTTTTCTCCGAGCGCCGCACGCAATTCTACAGCTCTTGGCTGTTCAATGTCCGACCTGTGCATGACGACAATCCGTTTTTCTGGGATTTTTACAAAAAGGGAGCGATTCCGGCTCTGCGCCAGGCGTATGGTGACCTGTGGCTGACGCGCGCGGAACTCGGGCGTTTGTATTTGTATGCGTCTGTAGTATTGGCTGGCCTTGCAGCCTTGCTGCTGATTTTGCTGCCCCTGGCAGTAATCGAGTGTAAGGGCTCCGAGGCGACAGGTGTGCGACGCGGCCCGGTTGTGGCGATGGTAGTCTACTTTGCCAGCATCGGGGCGGGGTTCATGTGGGTCGAGATGGCGTTGATCAGTCGCGCGACGCAGCGGCTTGGGGACCCCGTGCGGGCCAGTGCACTCGTGATCGGCAGCGTACTGGTCGCTAGTGGCCTGGGAAGCTTGACGACGCGACAGGGCACGGAAAGGCGGCTTTGGCTGGCACCGCTGCTCGTGGGAGGAACAGTGTTGCTGCTGCGTGGTGTTGCGTGGACGGATATGCCCGGCCAGTTCTGGGTCCCGTCGGTCCTTGCGCTGGTGGCGGCGTTTCTCATGGGTATGCCGATGCCCGCGGGGCTACGGGGTCTGGGCGTGTCCGCTCCGCATCTGGTTCCGTGGGCGTGGGGGCTCAATGGCGTCGCGTCGGTGCTGGGTACGTCGACCGCGCTCGTGGTGGCGATGAATGTCGGCTACCGCGCGGTTCTGTTGCTGGCGGCCGGTGCCTACCTGCTCGCCGCGTTGAGCGCAGGCAGACTTCGCCAGGGATCGGCCTCCACGCCGCGGGCACCCTGGTCTCGTGTCGTCCGGGCGGGTACGCGGACAGCGCCGCGCGACTTCTGAGCATCACGGCTTATCGGGTTGGGTGCGGGCGAACCCTCGGCCGCCGCCCGCTGCTTGCGCGTCGGCAGCGTCTCCAACCGTGGCTTGAGCTGCCGCTCGAAGATCTCCTCCAGCGGCCGCGCCAGCTTGCCCGCCAGCTCGTTGATCGCCGCCGCCCGCGCCAGCCGCTCCGTCCCACTCAAGCCCGCCCGCTCAAGCTGGTTACCGCCTCCCCGTGTTTCTTGCTTGTAACAGTCCCGCCGCCGGATGTACAATCGGCTCAGCTCGGGTGCGCGGTGCCCGCTCGCCGATGGCGACCCCTTCGGCGGCCGTTGCCGATCCGCCACGTCGTGTAACGTAAGGTTCCAACGATGCTTGTCCACCGCTTGTCGTGACCGCCGAAAGGAGTCAGCATGAACGCGTAGTGCACCTCCCGGGTGAGGCATAATGCTCACCTGAAGTCGATTCGAACGAATCAGGAGGTGCACCGTGAAAACGTTCGTCGGCGTGGATTACCACAAAGCCTACAGCT